>ERZ1023690.108-NODE-108-length-15777-cov-8.593818_pt1 | contig 15777 bp, 15 predicted proteins | sample MGYA00380347_ERZ1023690 | MGnify/ENA primary metagenome ERZ1023690 (study PRJEB33179, sample SAMN07449029) | human gut metagenome | biome: Human-gut; feature: Human associated habitat; material: Faeces | host: Homo sapiens | place: India:Kasaragod | collected...
GAAGTAACGCTGCCGGACAGCTTTACGGAGATCCGTGGACAGGCATTTAAAAACTGCAGAAGTCTGGAACGTGTCACATTGCCGAAGAATCTGACGTATCTGGGCGGGGAAGCTTTTTACCGTTGCAGCAGCCTGGAGGAGGTAAATCTTCCGGCGGGACTGACGGAGATCCGCGGCAACACCTTCGAAGAATGCAGCAGCCTGCTGCGCATAGAGATCCCGGATAACGTGACCAGGATCGGCGGACACGCGTTTTATGGAAATACCAGTCTTGAGGAGGTGGTGATCTCCCCGGACAGCAAGCTGCAGCAGATCGGGTCTTCTGCCTTCCGGTGCTGTGATTCTCTGCGGGAGATCACACTGCCCCGGGGCGTATCTGTCAATGAACGTGCTTTCAAGGAGACACCTGTAAGGATTGATTACTATGAATACTAAATTTATTCATTTGTTATATGTGCCGACCATGGCATGTAACATGCAGTGCCGGTACTGTTATCTGGAGGACCACACCGTAGATACCCTGCGGGGCGGAGATTGCCTGGAGACCCTGCAATATGCCATCGCAAAATTCCGTGAAGCGGATGTGGTGCCCTTTAATATTTCCCTGCACGGCGGCGAGGTGACCACTTTACCAAAGCAGGAATTCCATGACCTGATCCAATATATCAGCAGATACTATCAGGACATGCGTGAACTCATCACAGATGCCGGCTTCAGGGTGGGGCATCCCCACATCAAGACGAACCTGTACGGACTGGACAGACATATTGAGACCATCCGGGAGTTCAACGTGTCCATATCGGGCAGCCTGGATCTGCCGCTTTCCCTGCATGAAAAATACAGGGTGACCAAAGGCGGAGAGGGCACACTGGAACGGATACTGGATAATATCCGACTGCTGGAGGAGATCCCTGACAAGAAAAAAGTATCTGCCACAATCTTTCGGGAGCATTTCGAACAGCTGGATCAGATCATCGAGGATATCAGATTCCTGGACCGTAACACATGCCTGGACATGAATGATTTTAATTTCATGATAGGGTTTGACTACAATTCCTGTGGCCTGCTGCATCACATGAGTGAAGAGGAACAGCTGATCTTTTACCGGCGGATGCACGAGGCTTTTGACGGGACCAATCTGGATGCCGGGGTCAACGGTGCATGGTTCGATGAGTTCGGACCGGAATACTGCACCAACTGCGATAATTGCGGAGAGAAATTTTTCCTGTTGGAGCGTAACGGAGACATCTATTCCTGTGTCAGAGGTCAGAAGAACGAAGATTTTTACTACGGTAATATCTACCGTGACACGGTGGACACCATTTTGAAAACCGCTGCACGCAAGATTTTCCAAAACCATAACAGACAACCGTTTCCCGAGGAATGTGCGAGGTGCGCTTACCTGTATCTGTGCAAAACGGGCTGCCCTTTTGTGAAAAATGTATATGGCTCCGGCAAAAGCTACACTTGCCTGCTGCAACAGCAGATGTACCGGGACCGCGGCTATGCCCCGGATGCTTCTGCTGACGAGACGACATATGAATATGTGACGAAGATGCGCCTCGAGGAGCCGGAAAAGTATCTGCCTGCCAAGACATCCGCAGAATATCCTGCACTGGAACAGATCATTGCACAAGATGCGAAGCTGAAATATATCTATGACAGCGGTGTGTTTGAGCTGGACGTGGATGGAGACAGATATCCGCTGATCTCCCAGATCCTTAGGAAGTCCAGACAGATCCTATATCTGACACCCATCAGTACGGTAAAGCTGCGTATGAAAAAGCATATGTTGCAGGAAGAATGCGATTATCCGGAGAACAACGCATTGTACCTGATGCTGTTGTCCGGAGATCTCGTGACTTACGGGGATGAAGGGAGAACAAAGCAGCGGCACATTGCCACGCATCAGATTTATAAAGGGGTGCTGGACCATTCCGGGGACAACGAAGAAGAATGGTATGTATATGATATTTCCGGGCTCCTGCGCGAATATGCAAAGGAATATGCCACGGGCAGCCCGAACAATCTGTTGTGCACCACTACGGAGCTGAGAGACTGCCATTACCGGAAACAGGAAAATAATGCCTATTACCATATACAGGCCATCAATCTCCCCTTTCAGAACATTGAATTTTACTATCTGACACTGGAGCAAAAGAATGACAAGGAGGCTTTCCATGAATTTTGAACCGCAGACCTATGAAGAACTGATCCGCATGAAGCGTTGCGTGGAACTGACAAAATATTATGAGGTGACAGAGGAGGAGCTTTGGGAAATCTATCATTTCCTGGAGCAGGAGCCGGAGGCTTTCATCAAGGGAGGCAGACAGAATCTGTCCCTCATCATCGGGCAGAATACTGCAACAACCCAGAAGGTGATCATGGCAAACTGCACCGACAGCAGCATTGACGGGATCCTGCTGTCACGGACGGAATTCAAAGTGTTCCCTCATTACACACCATCCTCAGGCTCCGGCAGCAGCGGTGGTTCCTCTTCCAACAACAATAATAACAATAACAACAATAATAACAACAATAACAGATAGGACACGAAAGCAATGGCATTCATATCCGAAACACTTCAAATGCGCAGGCTTACAGAAAGCGGCGTCAATATCAAGACTACCTACATCGTCGATGGCACCCTGAGGTACCGGTCCACAGACGGAACATGTCAGGATGATGTGCACAGTAGTATCCGATGCCGCAAAGAGTATTTCCGGCAGGGGAAATTGCTCCATACAGAGAAAATCTTCGATTCCCGCATGGAGTATACCTATGTATCCGGAATGGATGAAGAGGCACAGCATACCTGTGAAAACTGCGGCTTTACCGGCAAAGTAAAGGAATTTGTGAACGGCTGTCCCTGCTGTGATGCGGCCTCCAACATTGACTACGCAGACAAGGAGCTGGGCAGCAAGCACCATTATGACCTGGTATTGCAAAGTCCGGTCTACCGGATCGTCACGGGAGTGGTAGACTACATCATATCATTCCTGCTATGCAGTCTGTGGATCATAAATACCTCCAGGACCTTCAATGGCTATGATGTGGGCAAAATTTTTATCTACAGCACAATCCTGGCTATGATCCTCTATTACTTTTTCTACCTGTGCGATGCTTATGCGGTACTGGGACCTGTCAGACGCTACAAAGAAAAACAGAACCGTCGGCAGCAGGAATTCTGGACCGGCACCGGCATCGACAAAAAGCGGTTCTATAATAACCTGAACTACGAAGCCGGCAGACGCTACTATTCCCGGCCGGATGTCATTGATTACGACATTATGGACTATACCGGGCTGCAGGAGCATGTGGAGAATGGCATACTGTGCGTGGATGTGGAGTTACAGGTCAGACTGGTGTATCTGCGAGGTGGCCGGATCACATCCGCATATCAGAAGGATACCTTCTCCCTCAGCCACAATGACAGAGTCATGACCCTGGACAGCGGGATCCACGTAATCAAATGCCCCAAATGCGACGCCAATATTGATGTGACAAAAGGCGTGTGTGAATATTGTGGGACCGAGATCGACAGCCTGCAGGAGTGGAAGCGGATAAAAAAATAAGATCTGGAAAAAATGCTGTTCACGTTCAAAAAATGCAAAAATCAACCACCGGTAGAATGACATTATTCTCCGAATCTGGTATACTTTCAGTAAAAACAGGAGGACAGCAGGAGATTGCGCAGATGGAAGAACAGGAGAAACAGCGCCTGCTCGAAATTGCCGGGAAATATGAGGACTGTGTCTACATTGAAGTGTCCAGCGTTCACAGCGGAAGCAAATTGGTATATCATCTCGGGGATGCTGTGGGAATTGTGAATCCGGGAGTTCACATCGGAATGTTTCAGGACAGCGTATTATACATGAAATATGCCACCGAAGAAGATCCCTGTGCATTGGATTTCCGGTATTTTCCGAAGGGATTCGGCGATGTCATGGAGACCTACAGCTGGTCCGATAATATTAAGCAGGCGGTGATCAAAAATCAAAAGGGACACAGCCTGATCTTCAATCATGAGGAAATCGCTCCCGGAGAGACCAAGGTATTTACCCCGGATACCCATAAGCAGGGACTGTTCAGCCCGGACTGCTATAACGGGAAATCTTTGTTTACAATGGGGGAGGAAGATGCGGAGAAGGAAGACTGAGAGCGCAGAGTATGGTAAAAAATTCCAAAGAAAAGGAAAATGTAAACAATTTTCATAAAATACAGGCATGCTGCCTGGTCTGCAATGCATTTGCGGATAAAATAGAATGATAAGAAGGAGATGAGAGCCAGCGGTCTGGCAGAGATAGCCAAAGTACTTCAGATTAGGCTGATTGCACTATGATGCGTCGAAGTTATACCACAAGTATAATGACAAACTAATGTTGCTGTGGTATTATGTCGATAACAAAGAAAGAAAAGCGGATCCGAAGCGATGGGTCTGGGAAAGGAAAAAAATGTTCACAGCTATTCGATCAAGTTATTTATATCTGGAAAGTTTGAAAAATGCAGCACTCGATTATGAAAAAGAGTGGGGCTTTAGCTTTGTGTATTCAGATAAGAATAAGCTTGAAGGAAATGCTGTGGTGATGGATGTAGGCCTGTCGTAGGGACAGGAGAGGACAACCGGATACATAGATTTTGAACCGCTTATCTTGTGTGGATGCACATGGTAGGCGGTATTTTTTTGCAGATATAAGCCTGATTGGTAAGGCAGTTCTGCGTTATGCTCCGTTAGCTCAATGGTAGAGCACCTGATAAATATCACAGAAATGAGGTAAGAGAAGCATGGATTTAATTGAAATCAAAGGAAAAATAAATACAGCCATCTGCTATGCAAGAGTAGTAGAGGATGAAGCGATAGAACAAATCAGACGTATGTGTGATTATCCGATGACGGAAGGATCAAGAATAAGAATCATGCCTGATGTTCATTCCGGTAAAGGCTGCACTATTGGAACCACAATGACAATTACTGATAAGGCTGTTCCAAATGTAGTGGGTGTTGATATCGGATGCGGTATGTATACCGTGAACTTAGGCAAGGTTGATATTGATTTTGTAAAGGTTGATGAGGCTGCACATTTTATTCCATCGGGAATGAACGTGTGGGAAGGTCGCCAGGAGAGATTTGATTTGACAGAACTTGCTTGCTACAGAGAACTGAAGGACACAAAGAGATTAGAGCGTTCACTTGGAACCCTTGGTGGTGGTAACCACTTTATAGAGATAGATGAAGCGGGTGATGGAACCAAATATCTTGTGATTCATTCAGGCTCACGTAATCTGGGTAAGCAGGTTGCAGAGCTTTATCAGAAGCTGGCGATTAACCTGGACAGAGGCTATGGGGACTATCTTGAGAAGCGTGATGAGATTATCAGAACCTATAAGGAGCAGGGACGTAGAAGTGAGATTCAGGATGCGTTAAAACAGCTTCACTGGCAGGTATATGAGTCTGAGACAAGTATGCCTGAAGATCTGTGCTACTTATCAGGAAAATATCTTGAGGACTACCTTCACGATGTTGAAATCTGCCAGGCTTTTGCAAGACGAAGCAGAGAGAAAATGGCTGAGATTATTCTGGAGAGAACCGGGATGGCTGGCAGAGAAGCCTTCCATACAATTCATAATTATATTGATACAGATGAAATGATTTTGAGAAAGGGCGCAATAGCAGCCCATAGTGGAGAGAAAGTGCTGATTCCAATAAATATGAGAGATGGAAGTGTGCTTGCTGTTGGAAAAGGAAATCCCGAGTGGAATTATTCTGCACCTCACGGAGCAGGACGACTTATGTCCAGAACAAAGGCGAAAGCAAATCTTAGCATGGACGAATACCGAGAGACAATGAAGGGTATTTATACCACTTCGATTAATGAAAATACATTGGACGAGGCACCGATGGCATACAAGAGTCTGGAGGACATCATTGATGTGATCCGAGAGTCTGTAGATGTAATCGATGTGATGAAACCTATATACAATTATAAGGCTTCTGATTAAGGTGGAGGGCATTCTTCCTTCACCTGCAGAAGCAGAAACGGAGGAAGAAATGTTTACTATGCCTACCATCGATATGGTAGCTACCGGAAGGAATATCATGAGACTGAGAGAGGTGGCAGGTCTGACTGTAAGAGACCTGCAGGATATCTTTGGATTTGCGACTCCTCAGGCCATCTACAAGTGGCAGCACGGAACTGCCATGCCTACAATCGATAATCTGGTTGTACTGGCAGCAGTGCTGGATGTTCCGATGGATGAGATTATCGTAATCGATGTAAATAGAACAAAGCAGATTAGCGCATGAAAAGTGAATAAACAGGGCTGAGTTGAAATATATTTAGCCCGCATATGCTCGTATAGTTCAATGGATAGAATGATCGGCTACGGTTCAAATCGTCCGGGGGACGATTGCCCTGAACGGACCGAAGCGGAGCGTAGAACCGATTGATTCAGGTTCGAATCCTGATATGAGCATTATGGTCCCCTAGTCTAAAGGTTAGGACATAGCCCTTTCAAGGCTAAAATGCTCGGTTCAAGTCCGGCGGGGATCACTGAATGGCCCCTTGGTCTAAAGGTTAGGACGGCAGCCTCTCAAGCTGCAAATGTCGAGTTCAAGTCTCGCAGGGGTCACTTATGGGTAGGTCGCATAGTGGCAATTGCAGCGGACTGTAAATCCGCCGACTTTAAGTCTACGCCAGTTCGAGTCTGGCCCTGCCCACTTATGTTTGCGTGGCCGAGTTGATTTAAGGAGCCACCCCGCTAAGGTGGTGTGCGGTAATACTGCACCGAAGGTTCGGTCTTCACTCCGTTTCGGTCGGCGCTATTATATTTAATAGGTGATTATTATGGGAAAGGTATATTTAAAAACAAAATATGACAATGAAATGAAAATGGAGATACCTCACAATCATAATTTTGCTTCAGCTATGTTTGGTTTCAGAGAGATGGCTGCGGAAATAGTTCCTTACCATTTGATAGATGATATCTATGATGATTTTAAGCGTGAAGATATTGCCTTGGATTATATTGATCAGTGCAATGTACTGTTTAACAAGTTTGGGGTGACACCGCATATTCCTGATTATCCGGATGTGCTTAAGCTATTTCTGGGAAGGAAAATATGGAAAGATACAATCAACAGTATTTCAAGAGATGAGAACAAGTGGTCGGCGGGATATTTTGTGAAACCAGCAGTAAGAAGCAAGGCTTTTACCGGCAAGACAATTTCCAGTATAAAAGATCTTATGGGTTGCGGTAATCATGCTGAAGATTATGAGGTATTGGTAAGCGAATCATTAGATATCGCTGCAGAATGGCGTTGCTTTATTACATATGATGAGATAATTGATGTGCGCCCATATGGCATGATAATTGATAAGTCAAGGAAGGGTTATTTATATCATTATGACGCTCAGGTGCTTAATTCTATGATGGAAAGTTTTGTTTCTTGGGAAGATAGGCCTATGGCTTGCAGTATGGATATCTGTGTAACTAAAGATGGCAGGACATTACTCGTAGAATTCAACGATGCGTATTCCCTGGGGGCATATGGATTGGCAGATATATATTATGCTAAGCTGATTTCTGCAAGATGGAGCCAATTGTTAGGTGTTAAGGATGAGTATCATTTTTAAGATAAAAGATGAATACGATAGTAATTAAACTATTGGTTAAATGCAAGTATGAGGAGATTCTGTTAAGCTTAATCTTTAGAAGGAAAACTATAAACCCGTCCGCACTGAAAGAAGTGGAAGTCTGCGAGTTGCTGTAAATGACCCGGCAGGACGTTAAAGTAAGGCTGCGATCTATTAATCTCATAGAGTAGAGCAGGTTGGTGAGATTATATTGCCATAGGGAATATGATTAAGCGTTAGTAACCATAAAGAGCTCACGGCAGCGATATCCGGGAAACAAGACGGACTCCACTAATCCCCTCTATACATAAATTGCGAATCCTGATTATTACGAGCCTATGGCATGTAAAAAATCTGCAGCAATGAGAACTTGCAAGGTACTGTAACAGGGAGTGAGTATAGGGAAGCTCGCACAGACATTTTAAACTAAAAGTTTAATGCATTTTGTGAATACATCCGATATAATATAAGTCTACTAATAGAGATTGTGATTCGGGATGGAAGAAAATTGCGGAGGTACAAAGAGATGGAACCAATGTATTTGTCAATCCAGCAAAAGGAGACAGGGAAGCAAATTAAGAAACTGCTCATGGAAAATGGTTATACTGTGAAAGATGTGCAGAATGCTATGGGATTTGAGAATCCGCAGGCAATCTACAAATGGATTTCCGGTAGATCATTGCCGAGCTTAGACAATTTTGTAATCTTAAGCAGATTACTGCATACCAGTATTGAAGATATCCTCGTCGTTGACGGGGATGTTGTTCGTTTATGGGGAATTATTCATGACCATAGAAAACCTGACTGCGGATTTTCTATGGTATTAAACCGTTGGTACAATGACAAAGCATCTGTCATGCATTAAGCTAATATCAGAACAAAAAACAAAAGAAAATGGAGGTCGTAAGGAAATGCAGACAATGACATCAGCATATGCAAATAAAATGCTTAAGAGCCTGGAAGAAGATAAGGCCTTCTGGGTAAACAAAGAGGCAACATCCAGTACCTATGTTGCAGCTATCAATGAGGAACCTGTCGTACCAGAATATGATTATACGGAGGTTGCAGCTACTATTACATCTCTTGATGAGAAAATTGCAATTATCAAGCATGCGCTTAATGTAACCAATTCTAATGAAAAGGTTCAGGTGGGCGATGCAGAAATGAGCATTGATACAATTCTTATAAAGATGGCTCAGCTGAACAAGAGAAAATCAGTGCTTGATCAGATGCGTAAGCAGCTACCAAAAGCCAGAGAGGAGCAGCGCTCTTATATGTCCAGAAATACGGTTCCAGAATATAGGTATATTAACTATGACCTGGAGCTGATTAAGAAGGAGTATGAGGCTGTATCCAAGACCATTATGGAAATGCAGATGGCTCTTGATAAGTACAATCAAACAGTACAGTTTGAAGTAGACATCTAAGGATTTTTCCGTACAAGGCTTTATGAGATTGATGGTGATCCCAGAAGTTTTTGTTCATGGTAAGGGTATGTCTGTTATGGGTTATGTGTTATCGGTTTATGTTCATTGTAGGTTTTAAAATCTGATGCAAGATTTCTTAACAGCGGCCTTGTAGAAAACCTGCAGGAAACTGCGTGTGGAGGTTCGGTTATAAGCACAGGCTGTGGGAGGTCTTCGGATCTTCTGCAGCTATCTTTATGTTGGAGATGATGAGAATGAAGAATTATTGGAAAATGAGTGATTTTTCGTTATTTGCGGTTCCTTATGCTTATGTAGATCATAGTTCTTATCTGGCGGATCAATTGTTTGTGCAGAATAAGATAACTATGAAATTTAAGGGAGAGATGGTCAAGGATGGTTCGGCGTACTGCATTGTATTCTGTAAGGTGCTAAAGAGGGACGTCGCAAGATTTGAGGAAGCTCTAGAACGACTTAAAGATAAAATGCTCTTACTGGGACATAAAGATTATCCTGCCGCCTGTGGTGAAATTGCAAAGATGATTGAAGAAGACACGAAAGCGAGGATGAGAAAATGAAGCAATATGTAACGCTTGATAAAAGAAGTAAGAAAGCGCAGAGGGAATATTATGCTAAGCAGCGAACAACATGGGGAGAACTGAATCCGGTCACAAGATCAGTTCCGAGTGGAAAGGCTTACAACAGAAAAAAGGAAAAGCAGAGAATCGGTGTTGAATTCAGAAATGGATTTGATGCCGATTTTTTGCGAAGTTTAGTTTTGCTCATACATTTTAGGACTAGCGAAAGGAGCGAATAATCATGAAGAGATATAAGTTTTGCGGTTTGTAATCGCAAAACAAATTGCCTTTTGGAACGAATTGCGATATACTATCTACAAACGGAGGTGGTCACGATGATTTACAGACCTTTGTATGTAGAGAAAATCATGGCTTATGTGGATACGCCATTTGTAAAAATCCTTACGGGAGTACGTCGTTGCGGAAAGTCAACGATCCTGAAAATGATTATGGAGAGATTGGAAACGCAGCATAACATTCCAAAGGAGCGCATTGTCAGTTGCCGCTATGACTCAATGGAATATGAGGATATGACGGCAAAGCAGATGTACGCACAGCTTAAGAGCGTCTTTCACCCGATGGAAAAACCTATCTGTTTCTCGATGAGGTTCAGGAAATCAAGGGCTGGGAAAAGGTCGTCAATTCGCTGGCATCTGACTTTGATGTTGACCTGTATGTGACAGGTTCCAACTCTCGCATGATGTCCTCTGAGATCTCAACCTATCTGACGGGACGATATGTATCTTTCCGCATCTTCACTTTGTCCTTTGGCGAGTACCTGATGTTCAAAAGCCAATATACCGAGGTGGGAGAGCCGAAGGCGGAGCTTGCCGACTATGTACGCTTGGGCGGTTTCCCGGCAACGCATTTGCAGGAGTTTTCTCAGGACGAGGTTTACACTATCGTGCGTGATATTTACAACTCCACGATCTTCTCGGATATTGTCAAGCGCAATCAGGTGCGGAAGATCGACCAGTTGGAACGAGTGGTCAAGTACACCTTCAACAATGTGGGCAATACCTTCTCGGCAAAGTCCATTTCGGATTACCTGAAAGCGGAACACCGTGCGTTGGACAATGAAACAGTTTATAGTTACTTGGAGAAGCTGGAGAAGGCGTATCTGCTTCATCGATGCTCCCGCTTTGATTTACAGGGCAAGGAGATCCTGAAAACACAGGAGAAATTCTATCTTGCCGATACCGCCCTGCGGTACAGCGTTCTCGGCTATAACGCTGACAGTGTGGCATCCAGTTTAGAGAATGTCGTGTACTTGGAGCTTTGCCGCAGAGGGTATACCGTCAATGTCGGCAAATCCGGCAGCAGCGAGATCGACTTTGTCGCAGTACGGCAAAATGAAAAGCTCTATGTGCAGGTGACGCAGGAGCTTCATTCTCTGAAAACAGAAAAACGGGAATACGACCGGTTGTTGGAAATCCGCGACAACTACCACAAATATGTTCTCACAACAGATGAGTTCTCGGGAGGAAACTACGAGGGCATCAAGACGATGCATATAGCGGACTTCCTGTTAAGTCATGAATACTAAACGACAGAATCGCGAAATGGAAGAGTATCGTAGTCTTTTGGAGACTAAAAAGATGCTATGCACAGTAGAAAAGAAGGGAAAATAACGGTATGGGAATGACTTTATCTATGGAGGAAAAGGTACAGACAGCAGCTGAGACAGTGATCAATGCATCGGCAGCTGACGAAACGGTAACAGGCGGGACCACACCGTCAGAGCCGCTTTCTGAGAAAAGGATAGTGCATGCAGAGGATTTTGATCCGCTGTTTGCCATGTCCGAGGAGGATTGTGTCGAAGGGTTTATAAAACGTGAAATGCAGCGTGCCGGGATCACGGAAGAACAGAATCTGATCCCGGAGGATATGCTGCGCAGAAAAAATATACTGAATGCCATTTTGGCGGTTCTGTTATTCGTATACATATCTTTGTTTTTCTTTCATTTTCCGATGAAAACCTATGTGATCGGACTCCTGATCCTGGTGGTATATGCATTTTTGACCAGTCGCTACCAACTGATAAAATATTTGAAAAAGGAGATCCGATCCAGATCCCAGGAGAAAATCTCGAATATTGTCATGAATGTGAAGGCATCCATGGTGCCGGATTACAGCAAAAAGTTAAAATGGGCGCTCATAGCGGTGGCTGTTGCAGGCTCGCTGCTGCTGTTCAGTAAGCCCAGGATCTTCTATGAGCATGCAGATGACGGATATTATGTACGCTTTTATGTCTATGGTCTGACGAATATGACTACAGCGACCATCCCCGATACCTATCAGGGGGAGAAAGTAGTGGGCCTGCGCGGCAACACCTTTTCCAATATGCCCTTTTTAACAGAAGTAACGCTGCCGGACAGCTTTACGGAGATCCGTGGACAGGCATTTAAAAACTGCAGAAGTCTGGAACGTGTCACATTGCCGAAGAATCTGACGTATCTGGGCGGGGAAGCTTTTTACCGTTGCAGCAGCCTGGAGGAGGTAAATCTTCCGGCGGGACTGACGGAGATCCGCGGCAACACCTTCGAAGAATGCAGCAGCCTGCTGCGCATAGAGATCCCGGATAACGTGACCAGGATCGGCGGACACGCGTTTTATGGAAATACCAGTCTTGAGGAGGTGGTGATCTCCCCGGACAGCAAGCTGCAGCAGATCGGGTCTTCTGCCTTCCGGTGCTGTGATTCTCTGCGGGAGATCACACTGCCCCGGGGCGTATCTGTCAATGAACGTGCTTTCAAGGAGACACCTGTAAGGATTGATTACTATGAATACTAAATTTATTCATTTGTTATATGTGCCGACCATGGCATGTAACATGCAGTGCCGGTACTGTTATCTGGAGGACCACACCGTAGATACCCTGCGGGGCGGAGATTGCCTGGAGACCCTGCAATATGCCATCGCAAAATTCCGTGAAGCGGATGTGGTGCCCTTTAATATTTCCCTGCACGGCGGCGAGGTGACCACTTTACCAAAGCAGGAATTCCATGACCTGATCCAATATATCAGCAGATACTATCAGGACATGCGTGAACTCATCACAGATGCCGGCTTCAGGGTGGGGCATCCCCACATCAAGACGAACCTGTACGGACTGGACAGACATATTGAGACCATCCGGGAGTTCAACGTGTCCATATCGGGCAGCCTGGATCTGCCGCTTTCCCTGCATGAAAAATACAGGGTGACCAAAGGCGGAGAGGGCACACTGGAACGGATACTGGATAATATCCGACTGCTGGAGGAGATCCCTGACAAGAAAAAAGTATCTGCCACAATCTTTCGGGAGCATTTCGAACAGCTGGATCAGATCATCGAGGATATCAGATTCCTGGACCGTAACACATGCCTGGACATGAATGATTTTAATTTCATGATAGGGTTTGACTACAATTCCTGTGGCCTGCTGCATCACATGAGTGAAGAGGAACAGCTGATCTTTTACCGGCGGATGCACGAGGCTTTTGACGGGACCAATCTGGATGCCGGGGTCAACGGTGCATGGTTCGATGAGTTCGGACCGGAATACTGCACCAACTGCGATAATTGCGGAGAGAAATTTTTCCTGTTGGAGCGTAACGGAGACATCTATTCCTGTGTCAGAGGTCAGAAGAACGAAGATTTTTACTACGGTAATATCTACCGTGACACGGTGGACACCATTTTGAAAACCGCTGCACGCAAGATTTTCCAAAACCATAACAGACAACCGTTTCCCGAGGAATGTGCGAGGTGCGCTTACCTGTATCTGTGCAAAACGGGCTGCCCTTTTGTGAAAAATGTATATGGCTCCGGCAAAAGCTACACTTGCCTGCTGCAACAGCAGATGTACCGGGACCGCGGCTATGCCCCGGATGCTTCTGCTGACGAGACGACATATGAATATGTGACGAAGATGCGCCTCGAGGAGCCGGAAAAGTATCTGCCTGCCAAGACATCCGCAGAATATCCTGCACTGGAACAGATCATTGCACAAGATGCGAAGCTGAAATATATCTATGACAGCGGTGTGTTTGAGCTGGACGTGGATGGAGACAGATATCCGCTGATCTCCCAGATCCTTAGGAAGTCCAGACAGATCCTATATCTGACACCCATCAGTACGGTAAAGCTGCGTATGAAAAAGCATATGTTGCAGGAAGAATGCGATTATCCGGAGAACAACGCATTGTACCTGATGCTGTTGTCCGGAGATCTCGTGACTTACGGGGATGAAGGGAGAACAAAGCAGCGGCACATTGCCACGCATCAGATTTATAAAGGGGTGCTGGACCATTCCGGGGACAACGAAGAAGAATGGTATGTATATGATATTTCCGGGCTCCTGCGCGAATATGCAAAGGAATATGCCACGGGCAGCCCGAACAATCTGTTGTGCACCACTACGGAGCTGAGAGACTGCCATTACCGGAAACAGGAAAATAATGCCTATTACCATATACAGGCCATCAATCTCCCCTTTCAGAACATTGAATTTTACTATCTGACACTGGAGCAAAAGAATGACAAGGAGGCTTTCCATGAATTTTGAACCGCAGACCTATGAAGAACTGATCCGCATGAAGCGTTGCGTGGAACTGACAAAATATTATGAGGTGACAGAGGAGGAGCTTTGGGAAATCTATCATTTCCTGGAGCAGGAGCCGGAGGCTTTCATCAAGGGAGGCAGACAGAATCTGTCCCTCATCATCGGGCAGAATACTGCAACAACCCAGAAGGTGATCATGGCAAACTGCACCGACAGCAGCATTGACGGGATCCTGCTGTCACGGACGGAATTCAAAGTGTTCCCTCATTACACACCATCCTCAGGCTCCGGCAGCAGCGGTGGTTCCTCTTCCAACAACAATAATAACAATAACAACAATAATAACAACAATAACAGATAGGACACGAAAGCAATGGCATTCATATCCGAAACACTTCAAATGCGCAGGCTTACAGAAAGCGGCGTCAATATCAAGACTACCTACATCGTCGATGGCACCCTGAGGTACCGGTCCACAGACGGAACATGTCAGGATGATGTGCACAGTAGTATCCGATGCCGCAAAGAGTATTTCCGGCAGGGGAAATTGCTCCATACAGAGAAAATCTTCGATTCCCGCATGGAGTATACCTATGTATCCGGAATGGATGAAGAGGCACAGCATACCTGTGAAAACTGCGGCTTTACCGGCAAAGTAAAGGAATTTGTGAACGGCTGTCCCTGCTGTGATGCGGCCTCCAACATTGACTACGCAGACAAGGAGCTGGGCAGCAAGCACCATTATGACCTGGTATTGCAAAGTCCGGTCTACCGGATCGTCACGGGAGTGGTAGACTACATCATATCATTCCTGCTATGCAGTCTGTGGATCATAAATACCTCCAGGACCTTCAATGGCTATGATGTGGGCAAAATTTTTATCTACAGCACAATCCTGGCTATGATCCTCTATTACTTTTTCTACCTGTGCGATGCTTATGCGGTACTGGGACCTGTCAGACGCTACAAAGAAAAACAGAACCGTCGGCAGCAGGAATTCTGGACCGGCACCGGCATCGACAAAAAGCGGTTCTATAATAACCTGAACTACGAAGCCGGCAGACGCTACTATTCCCGGCCGGATGTCATTGATTACGACATTATGGACTATACCGGGCTGCAGGAGCATGTGGAGAATGGCATACTGTGCGTGGATGTGGAGTTACAGGTCAGACTGGTGTATCTGCGAGGTGGCCGGATCACATCCGCATATCAGAAGGATACCTTCTCCCTCAGCCACAATGACAGAGTCATGACCCTGGACAGCGGGATCCACGTAATCAAATGCCCCAAATGCGACGCCAATATTGATGTGACAAAAGGCGTGTGTGAATATTGTGGGACCGAGATCGACAGCCTGCAGGAGTGGAAGCGGATAAAAAAATAAGATCTGGAAAAAATGCTGTTCACGTTCAAAAAATGCAAAAATCAACCACCGGTAGAATGACATTATTCTCCGAATCTGGTATACTTTCAGTAAAAACAGGAGGACAGCAGGAGATTGCGCAGATGGAAGAACAGGAGAAACAGCGCCTGCTCGAAATTGCCGGGAAATATGAGGACTGTGTCTACATTGAAGTGTCCAGCGTTCACAG
>ERZ1023690.128-NODE-128-length-14897-cov-11.286013_pt1 | contig 14897 bp, 6 predicted proteins | sample MGYA00380347_ERZ1023690 | MGnify/ENA primary metagenome ERZ1023690 (study PRJEB33179, sample SAMN07449029) | human gut metagenome | biome: Human-gut; feature: Human associated habitat; material: Faeces | host: Homo sapiens | place: India:Kasaragod | collected...
ACCACTGGCTCTCGAAACCTGTTTAGTAGCGGCGAGTCTTCTCGTAAGTGATGTTCTCGTTTCCGATATTGTTGAGCTGTACGGCTGGAATGTTGTTGTGCAGGAACTTCAACACTTCGAAGGATGTGCGGGCAGCCTTGTTGTTGATGTTGTCATTTCCTGTCACTTCATAACCAGCGTTGAGGCGCAAGTAGTTGAAGTTCTTGTTCTTTGGAGCCCAGTTCTCATTGGTTACTACCCAACCAGCCTGTACGCTTGGGAAGAATCCCCATGCCACATCACCGATTCGCAGACTTGTAGCCTTCTTGCCGAAGGTACTGCTGCTCTCCATAGAGGCTGCTACCTGCAGGAAGTAGCGGTTGCGATAGTTGTAATCTGCCTGAGCATACCAGGTGAGTGAGGTGTTCTTGTAGTCATTACCTGTGGCATCCTTGAAGTCCATTTTATTGGATACATTAGGCAACTTGTCATTACCAGCTGTACTATACTGACCTGTTGGGTTGTTCATCTCATAGTTGTAGCTGAGGTATCTGAAACCACCCATAGCCTTGAGTGAGTGAGCACCGAAGAGGCGTGTGAAGTCCAGACGGGTATCACTCATAAGGGTTTCTTCCTTAGCGAAGATAGAAGCTGACTGCGTCTGAACTCTACCCAAACCTTCTACATAGTAGGTAGGAACACCGCCCTTTGGACGATAGTAACGCTGGGAGTTACGGTTCAGCGTATAGTTGATGTTCTCTCTCAATGTCCATCCACCCTTGAATTCAAACTTAGGAGCCAGACGGATATGGAACATAGAGTTCTCCATACGGTTCTTGTTGTTGCCGCTACCATTTTCCAACAAGGCTGTCGGGTTAGCCAATGAGAGGTTCTGATTCAATGGAGTCAGGAAGTCATCTGCATCTGCCAATGTAGAGGTCAACTCACGGGTTGTATTGTTGTAGAGGTATGGATTCAGGATAGGAGCCTTGATCAGCGCGAGGAGGGTAGGAGATGTTACGGTACCCTTGCTGAAATCGCTTGGTGCTCCATCGTCGAATACATCACGGCTCAACTTGACATAGTCGATGTCAAACTGGGTTGAGAAGAAATTCTTGATGATGCTCAGGTCACTGTTGAAGCGGATGTTCACACGGTTGAAACCATTCTTCTTCACGGTGCTCTGTCCGTCTGTATAGCCGAGTGAGAGGTTGTACATACCTACCTCGTCACCACCCATCACGTTGATGCTGTAGTTCTGGCTCAACGCAGTCTCATATACTTCCTTGCTCCAGTCTGTATTATTATGGTATGTCTTGTAATAATAGTTGTTTGGATCTGTGGTCAGGAAGTTGAGAGAACCCTTTTCCAAGAACTTGTCAATCTTAGGATAGGTACTGAGCATTTCGGTAGCGTAGCTCATATACTGGTCTGCATCCATCACATTTGGCAGGCGTGGCACCAAGTTGACACCCATACCGATGTTGGCATCGATACGTGTAGCGATGGTTCTACCGCGGCGGGTCTCCAGTACGATGACACCATTGGCGCCCTTGGCACCATAGATGGCAGTACCATTCTTCAATACGGTAACCTTCTCGATGTCGGCAGGATTGATGTTCAGCAACTGGTTGTTGAACATACCTGTCTGAAGTGAAGTGCCGTCATATTGCATGTCCATAGGCACACCATCCAACACGATGAGAGGCTGGGCGTTGGCATTCAGGGAGTTCAGACCACGGATAAACATGGCAGAACCGATGCCAGGAGCACCTGAGCGCTTCACGGTGCGTACATCAGCACCCAATTTCTCGCCGATGAGGTCTTCTATAGAAGTCTGTGTACTTACCTGTGCTTTCAGGCTTGCCTCGTTGCCCAACTTCGTACTGTTGGTGTACATCTCGTTGAACTTGTCGCTGAGCATCTTTGCCTGGATGTTGTTGACACCTGCGATAGATACCTGCTGGCTTGCATATTGTGAGGTAAACAGATAGAGCGAGGTGGTGAAGGTAGGCACCTTGATCGTGAAGGTACCGTCCTCGTTGGTCATGGCAGCATAGCGAGCATTTCCAAGTGCCTGGATCTGCACACCGCTAAGAGGCTTGCCGGTAGCCGCATCGTAGATGGTACCAGATACCTCTTTCATCGGATAGTTTGGCTGCTTTTTGTTTACCGTTTCCTTCGCTCTCTTTTCGGCGTTGTCGGTTGTCGCTTGGGCATTGATTTCAGCAGCTACTGCCATCAAGCCCATTATAGCCAATATTCTGAAATTTATCATTGTCTTCAATTGTTGAGTTCGTGTTATTAATAGGTGTATGAATTGAGATCCCAGAAGATTTCTGGCATTTCATCTTTATATTCTTCACCACTTTCTCCGTTCAATGCTTTCTGAGCCTGATAGTACTTCACGGCTTCCATAGGAACTAAGGTGATGCCTGCGATGCGCAGTACTGCACTCTGGTTTTTGACTGCACGGTCTCCACTACGTATGTTGAATACTGGATATGCTGCAGGGTCTGTGAAGTTGCTCAGGTTGCGATAGCAGAATGATGGATTGAATACACCCATGAATTTGCTCACAATCTTGGATTTCTCGTTCGTACCATAGTCGAATACTACTGATGCTTGGTTGGAAGAAACGTTGAAGTCTTTCTTCAATGGTACAGGAGAGAATCTGGTCAGTGTTCCACCCGCAGCATCGTTCTGGAATGAACGTACCTGGAGCTTCTGTGAGGTTACCTCTGCTTCTTCATTGGTGATGTTGGCAGGTACCATTGTCAGATATACGGCGTATGGAGTGTACCACATTTCCGGTATATAGAAGTAAACCTCTGGCACTGCACCCAGGTTGGATGTTACCTCATAATACTGGTTGGCGTGCATGGATCCTTCTACATTCTTGTTTCTGTTGTCGCTGCTTACTGCTACGTTCTGGTTGATGGATACTTTATCCACTGCTGCCTGGAAATTACCGTTCTGTGCTCTCAGGTGGATGATAGGGCACCAACTGTCCCAAGGCTTTACGCGGAGTGAATCTGTAATCCATGCGTTACCGTTGCTCATCACTTTCTTCTCTGCATTCACAAACAGATCCTTGGCATCATAAACCAAACGGCTGTTTCCGCTACGGTAGTTCAGGGTGTTGCAGATCACGTCGCCTGTTGTACTCTTGATAGAGTCTGTTGCTCCTGTAGGAATATCACCTTTCTGGAAAGCAGGATTGATGGTATGACTGTAAATCAGTGGACGCAGGATAGATGTTGTAGTATATAATTCTGTCAAGCTATCTGCATCCAAGGTTACGGCACCAGCCTGATTGTATTCCAATACGCCTGTCTTATCGTTGTTCTTCACGGTGAAAGGCTTGATGGATTTCGGATACTTATAGTAGGACTTCACCTTTTCATAAGCAGTTGCCCATGCCTTGTCTGTAGGAACAATCATGGTATAGGTACTGTCCTCTGTGGTCAGTTTGGAGTTCAGGTAGTTGAACATCTTGTTGCTCTCTACATATACGGTATCAAGATAGGTCATTGCTCCATCCTTGATAGGACCCTCGATACTGTTCTCCTTGTCGATTTCGCGCTTCATGGCACTCTTGTAGAGCTGGGCAAGACTGGTTGTGTTCTCATTGCGCAGGAACTCTTCATAGAAGTTAGGGCGGAAGTCCATGTATCTGCTCATCAGATGTATGATACCGTTCTTGCCTAACATGTTGGTGCTGTCGATTGCGATATTGCCCAATGTATAGCGTCCGTTGCCTTGGAATGCCATCACCTTCTTGTTGAGCAGGTGGACACGTTCATTGATCTCACCAGTAGCTCTATGGTAACCGCGGGCGATATGGTTGTTGAGGAATTCTGCCTTCAGCAAGCTGTCGCTCATGGCATTGTATTTCTCAAAGTCGAAAGCGTCGTTGCTTGGTGCCCATACGGTGTAGCTCTGGTTGGTGGACAAAGCCTTGTCGTAACCTACCTTTTCCATCAGTGCTGCAAAGTTGCTGAGCTTTGGGTTGTTGCTGATTTGCTCCCACAGTGTCTTGTCTGATGCACCGGAGCCGTCAGTAGTTACGTCATAATGGTCATCCCAGTCGGTGCAGCTCTGGAAACCCAAAGCTGCTACTGCTGTCATTATTATATATTTTACTTTCATATCTTTTGTATTTCTATGTTTGTTTTCTTGTTAGAATACATTCACCTGATTAGAATACATCCTCTGTCAGAGTAGGGTGGTTATACACGCTTGCCGGAACAATCTCGATGTAGTCAAGCTCAAACTCAGCTTCTGTATTCTCTGGCATGGCTGTCTTGCAGCGGAACCAGTTGTCCTCACCTTGTTTGAAGAACTGCTTGGTTACGACACGGCGAATATGTGGCTGACGGCTGATGTTCGTACGGGCAGTACCCTCAGCTCCCTTCTTGTAATTACTGAAGTAGTTAGGGCCTCTCATCCATCCACGGTTATGCATTGACTTGTCGGTCGCTGCACCTAAGTCGCCATCCTTGTCTGGGTCTGTCCAGCCGATGGTGGTTGACGTGATGCCCTCTCGCTGGTCGAGTGGAATATCGCAGGTAGTCATCTTGGAACGGTCTGAAGAATGGCCCAAAGAGAACTGTACCATAGTACGGTGTCCGGTGATTACATAGCCGAAGCGCAATTCGTAGGTACCGTCTTTTGGAACTGGTGGCAACTTGATGGCAAAGTCGTAGGCTCCTCTTACGAACAACTCGTCGCCCTGATAGTCCAACCAGCAATCCCAGTCTTTGATAAAACCGTTGTTACCGGTCTTTGCTTCGTCCTTGGTCAGATAATATACACGGGATGACTCACCGTTGTAGATGACCATGTTCTCAAAGAATCCCTCAGGGATGCGGATGGCACCAATCTTGCGGTCGTTGCGACCGTATCTTGATGAAAGCTCCTGATATGAATAACCTCTAATCTGATTGGTCATACTTTCATCAAACAATGACATGAACTCGAAACGCATACGCTCGTTGAGTACCTTGTTTGGTACTTTTTTCTCGTAGCAGAGAATGTCATTGATAGGGTGAATCCAGCCATTGGAAGCCTGGCGTGAGAGTGCTGAACCGCCAGCTACTTGGATACCATCTTCTACAGGTGTATTTGCAGTTTTATATGCATCCTTAGAGTTGGCTCCTGGTGTGCTGGTCAATGTAGGATTGTCCAATACGCGGTTGATATAGATTGAACTGACGGCACCGTTTTTCTTTACACCTGTCAGCTTGAACATGGTGTATGGCAATAAGGTACGTACATATTCATATACATCTGCATATTCCAACTCGTTGTATGAGTAAACCAACTTATCCATGGAAAGTGAATATTTCAGGATATGATAGCGGAGGAACATGTTCAATGTATTCCACTGATTGGTATAGTCGGTACCTGTGCTGATCTTGATTTCCGGATGATCTTCCAAGTAGCTGTACCAGGAAGCGCAATCCTTGTACCACTCGTTAGCCTTGGCTGCTAACTCTTTCCAGTTGGTAATATGATATTTGCTATTCTTGAGCACCTCATCTGTCTCTGCGAAAACGGTGAATCCCACCTTGCAGGTTGTAGGATACTCTGCAAAAGGATATTTGGTTTCTGGATCGATGGTAAACCAGTTGATACCGTTGGTACGGATATGCTCCTTCAACACCTCATCCAGACCCGTCTGCTTCAAGGCATCGCACCAGATACTATAGTTACCCATGTTCTCCATTTCGTCTATAATATAATTGGTAGAGCGGTAGAAGAGTTTGTCGATGGTATGAACCACACCGTTTTCCACCTCGTGGTCTTTGTTGATGATCTTGGTGGTTCCATCGATGGTGATGTCGTCACCCACACGCTTTGGTGAGTGAGTGTTACCGCCCATCATGGTGATGTCTGAACCTGCCAGCAGATCATTGCTTGTCTTCTTCAGACCCGTAAGGTGTGCCTCTACGATATCTTTGCAGAGTGAGTCACGTTTCTCGGATTTCCAAAGGCGATCCAACGTGTTTTCATCACTTACATCACCTGTATAGAGTCCATTGTGATTTGCAGACTTTTTATCATCCCACAATTCTTGGATATATTCTTTTACCGCCTCGTTGGTTGGAGCGAAGCAGGTATAGGTTCCGTATGCTGACAGACGGTCTGACAAACCAGCATACTCTGTAATCTTTGCGAAATCCGACAGAGTGGAATCGCTTCGCAAGTAGTCGGTGATGGTTTCACCGGTGAAAGTATAGAGGTTGCTTTCATCTATTTGCTCGGAGCATGAAGTGAAGGCGAGTGCACCGAATGCTACACCTGCTACCATGCCACCTATCTTATGAATGAACTTTGTCATAAAGCTATACTTAATTATGAATTTCTTGAATGTTATTCTTCTGTTCTCTCAGAACTTTGTGTCTCTACCCAAACCGGATTCTGGTGAATCAGCTTGTTGGTCTTGGTCTCGCTGTTCAGGATTGGCCAGTAGAGATGTCCCTCGTTTTTAAACTTGTATAGGTTTGTGCTATACTTGGTAGCGAGGATGTCCTTGAATGTGTTGCTCTTGTTGGCAATACTTGGCAGATTACTGCCGTTAGGGTCTATCTCGTAGAGTGTCTTGGTAGGATCTACACCTGTCATGTGGCGGTAACAGTAGCGTACCAGGTCAAACCAGCGCTTACCTTCATAGCAGAGCTCGCGTCCTCTTTCCTGGAGACAGAGCATTTCCATCTTGTCTGCCTTGTTGTAGTTGTCTTGATAGACCAAGGTGTCCTTGAGTGCCGTTGTACTGATAGAACGCTGGTTCACAGCCTGGATCAGGGCAAATGGATTTTTCAGTTTGTTGGTTTCTGTACCTGCTAATTGAATCTGAGCCTCTGCCTTCATCAGCATGACGTCTGTGATGCGATAGATGATCCAGTTCTGGTCGAACTTGTCGAAGTCACGGAGTGGTTGGATATAGATACTACCTTTCTTTCGGGTTGGAATGTCGTAAATGGCATTTTCTTTGTTCACCATCTTCTTCACCTCATAAGAAGAGTAGTTGTCATCATTCACACCATAGCTGCTGTTGTAGAAGCGGTAGTCGTTTTCAGACTGGAAGTAATTTGCGGTAGAAGCACTCTTGGTTGCTGGAGATGGATTGTCGCCGATGGCACCACCTACTGTAGATGTACCTACCATCATACCGTAGCCAGACTCCTGCTTCTCCCACTTGAAGTAACTCTTGCACAGTAGGGTGTTTGAGTTCTTCTCTCCGTCAAACTGAAGTTCGAGGACGCTTTCAGAGGAGTTACCTCTTACGAAGTTATAGTAGTCAGCCCACAGACCTTTATATAAGTAGTACTGCTGTCTGCTGTTGCGGTAAACTGACTCCTGGCTGGTACCCTTAATGTTAGCCTCGAAATAGTTTAAGTGGGAGGTGATTACCTTGTCAGCATGGTCAATACATGCCTGGTAATACTCCTTGCTTTTGGCAGCATCTGTACCGCTCCAGAGAGAAGCTCTCCAGAGATATACGTCAGCGAGAATGGCATTGATGGCATCCTTGCTGAGGAAACCGGTTGTTCGCCAGTCGTCCTCTCCGAAGATACCGTAATTGTAGCAGCCCTTCTCTGCTTCTTCCAGGTCTTCAATACAGAGCTGGAGGGTAGAATCTGGTGCCAACTGGCCGTCCAACTTCATGTCGTCTGTATTTTCGTATGCCTTTGTCACGTAAGGAATATCACGGAAAGCACGGACCAGATAGAAGTGGCAGAGGGCACGCAAACCTAACATCTGGGCACGGGCTGTCTGGTAGTCACCCTCGGTGAACTCAGGGTCTTTCTCCATCACCTCTGGGGCATGAGCCAATACGATGTTACAGGTATTGATGACATTATAGAAACATGCCCATGAGTTGTAACCGCTACTTGGGTATAAATCTCCTTTGGAAATATCATCCAATGTAGTGTTTTTCAGTGAAGGATGTTTCTTCAACTCGTCTGAGCGGTAGTCACCCCACATAATCATTCTTTCTATGATTCCTCCATTAATCATGGCGGTGTAAGCGCCAGTTACCACCTGGGTGACATCATCTTTGGTCTGCCAGAAGTTCTCGCCGATGGTCTTATCGGTAGGATAGATGGTCAGGAAGTCATTGCATGAGCTAAGCGACAGCATACCTAAGGCTGCTACGGCTAAACTCTTGACGATATTGTTTATTTTATTTTTCATTGTTAGTCTCTGTTTTTGTGTTGGATTAAATACCGATTCTCATGCGGAGGGTGAACGATTTGCTTCGTGGTGTCTGTGAACTGTCTGAAGCAAAGTTCCAACCGTTGTTTGCATGCTCTGGGTCTGTACCGCTATATTTGCTCCAAACGAAGATGTTCTGACCGCTCAAGTCGAATCGCAAGGTATTCAGACCTATGGACTTGAGGAACTTCTTTGGGACATCGTAGCTCAGACTGACGTAGCTGAAACGCAGGAATGAGGCATCCTCCACGTAGCGGTCGCTACCGAGCCAGTTGTAACCATAGTTGTAGAGTGCGCGTGGAATTTCTGTCACGTCACCGTTCTTGCGCCAGCGCCAGTTTACGGCTGTACTCTGGTTGGTGGTGTCATACATCTTTTCTACTCCCATTCGTGCGAAGTTTACTACCTTGAAACCGGTACGGTAAACGAAGTTGGTACGCAATGACCAGTTGCCATAACGGAAGGTGAAACCGAAACCTCCTGAGAACTTAGGATTTGAGTTGCCTAAATAAACCATATCCAATGAATTGATGGTACCGTCGTGGTTGACATCTTCGTAAATCACATCACCACCGTCAAACTTGTAGGTCTCACCGCCATCCTTGGAGTTGTAGGTCATGCGCAAAGGCTTGCCGTCGGCACCTGTAATCACCTTGCCATCTCTGTTCAGGGCGATAGGAGCTGTCTTGCCAGATGGCAGGAAGCGGTTGTTGAGGTAATCCACGAGGTCGTTGTTGTCTCTTATCATGATCTTCTCGTTACCCTCCATGACATAGCCCTGGCGACGTAAGTTCTCCAGATAGTCATAGGAGTACTGATATACGCCCTTGTGGCGCAAGCCGAAGATAGAACCTAAGGCATTACCCACCTGGATGCGCTTGAAGTACTTACCGCGGCTATCTGCAGACCAGTCCTCGTTGATACCATCGAGTACGGTCTGGTCCATCTCTGTGATCTTGTTGAAGTTCTGTGCCACGTTGAAGCTGGCATCCATTGAGAATTTACCTGCCTTGATGAACTTCTTGGCAGTAATGTTGAATTCCCAACCCTTGTTCTCCATAGAACCGATGTTCTTCCATGCCAAAGTGGTATAACCGGTCTGTGAAGAAATGGCAACACCTGGGTTCAGCAAGTCTTTCGTCTTCTTATAATAGTAGTTGAAGTCAGCCTCAATCATGTCGTCGAAGAGTCCTAAATTGGCACCTAAGTTCCATGAGGTGGTCTTCTCCCATTTCAGGTCGCTGAGCTGCAGTCCATCTACACGGGTAGAAGGAAGCAGGGTATTGCCGTTACCATACTGGCTGCCGGCTGCATATTTCGCATACTGCAGATACTCGCTGCTTGGAGTTCTACCGTTAACACCCCATGATGGGCGGAATGCCAACATAGAGAGCACCTTGCGAGACCATTTCATCCAAGGCTCGTCGCTGATGTTCCAACGGACTGACATACCTGGGAAGTAACCCCACTTATTATTGTCGCCGAAACGGGTAGTACCGTCGGCACGTACTGTAAAGTCGGCATTGTAACGACCCTTGTAAGACAAGTGTGTAGAGAATACGCCTGCCATGCTGCGCCACTCACCATTGCTGGTGGACATGTTGGAGATTTCGGCAGGAAGGGTAGGAGATTGTGCACCCAATGGCAACTTGCGCTCACTTACGTTCTGACCGTAGCTGGTACCGGAAGTTAACTCCCAACGACCTAACATCATCCAGGCAATATCTTCATTCTTGAACTTAGGAGTGAAAATCAGCTGGTGGCGGGTCTGGAACTGGAATGAGTTGTAGTCATCCATTGTATAGAGGTTGTAGCTATTGTCTTTCCAACCGTTTGTGCTCAACGAACCTGGGCAATAGGTAGGGTTGCTCTTGGAGAAGATGTCCAGATAAACCTGACCCTCGTAATCGAGACGAGTCTTATGGTCGTCATTGCCTAAGAAATAGTAGTTGATACGGAAGTCTGGAGTGATACGGTAGGTACTCTCGTTGTTCCATGCCAAGTTGGCGATAGCCACAGGGTTACCGATATCGCGTACCGACTTCAACTGGAGAGAAGAGGTTCCGCTGACGGATGAACCATATTCGTCTTTTTCGGCAGATGGCAGCATGATGTAGTACTCGTTGGTGTCGATGCCGTTACCATCCTCACGGTAGATACTCATGTTAGGAGCCATAGAGAGCGCCTTACCCAAAATGTTGGTATAGCTCTTCTGGTTCTTGGTATATGTCAATGGGAACTCGGTGGTGAACTTCAGTTTGTCACTCACGTAGTATTCCAGGTTCAAACGGGTAGAGAAACGGTTCAATACCTGCTTGATGATGGTACCGGTCTGATGGTCATAGTTGGCAGAGATACGGAATACAGCCTTTTCACCACCACCCGAGATGGTAAGACCGTGGCTCTGGTTCCAGCCGGTCTGGGTTACTGCTTTCACCCAGTCTGTATTGTCGTTCCAGTTGTTGTACTCAGCCCAACTCTTGTTGTAGTTCAACTCATTGATGTTGGTGGTAGCAGAAGGATTCTGTGTAGGGTTGTAGAGTTCCTCCTTCATCAGCATGGTATATTCATCACCCGAGAGGAGGTTATAACCCTTAGGCTGCCAGTTGCCCTGGAGTGAGAAGTTGTAGTCGATACGGATCTTACCGCGTTTACCGCGCTTGGTCTTGATACTGATGACACCATTGGCACCACGGGCACCCCAGATAGCGGTAGCTGCGGCATCCTTCATGATGTCGATGCTCTCGATATCGTTCACGTTGATGGAAAGCAAGGAACTGTAGGTCTCCTCTGTTGCGGTTGACCAGTCTGTATCCTTGGCATCTGGCACGTCCATGATGTTACCGTTGACAACGATCAGAGGTTCTGAAGAACCGTTGATGGTGGTTACACCACGCATACGCATGGTAGTACCGGCACCGAGGTTACCGGAGTTGGCTACGATGTCGAGACCGGCAATCTGTCCCTGCAATGCCTCATCGGCACTGGTGAAGGCAAGACCATCCACGATTTCCATGTTCATGGTCTGGGTAGCAACAGATACCTCGTCCTTTGGGATGCTCAAACCATCACCGCGGAAACGCTGCTTGGCAGTTACGGTGACTGTTCCCAACTCGTTGGCGTCCTTGAGCTGTACCTGGAAATTGGTCTGCGAACCGATGACCTGTGAAAAGGTCTTGTATCCTACGTAGCTGACAACTAACTTGTTCTTCGGGTTCTTGATAGCTAACTGGAAGTTACCATTCACATCGGTAATCGTAGCGTTCACGTTACGGTTGTTGGCATCTTTCTCTATCACATTACAGCCGATGACAGGACCGAACTCATCAGATACGGTACCTGAGATACGGTGGTCTTGAGCAGAGATTGTCATAGCGCTGCATAAGGCACCTACGGTTATGTATGTTCTTATATTGTTCATTGTGTTATAAGCTTGGTTGTGAAATTATTTGTAGAACTTGATTCCATGCTTCTGTGCATAGTATAGGTTCTTGAGATTCTTCAGACGTGCCTGGTTGGCTTCAGGGGTATTGCTGGCGAAACCGTCGTCGTAACGTTTGCTCCTGCTGAAGTAGAGAGGCTTTGAAATCTCATGGATGGCTGTGAATGAGGATGTTTCTATAGCACCACTCTTGAAGATGTAGTCACGAGCCATGAAGTTGACCAACTTGTCGCCATTTGCATTGATGATGACTGGGTCACCGCCTTCGTCAGTTACATTCAACTTGCCGCTGCCACCTTTGACTTTGAGTCGTTTGTAGGCAGAACCGATGGTGCAGGAGGTCATGTATGATCTGTTGCCGTTTTCTACTTCCTGTGCATCTCCGTAGTCGATGGTGTTGTCGGCATAGAGTGCGAAGTCCTGGAAGTGATAGCGGATGAAGTTTCGGATAGCTTCAGCCATCTTCAGTGCCTTTGCCTTGGCATTCTCGTCATTTGCTGAAGCATTGTCCATCACTTCCTGTACCTGCTCCCAGGTTGGGAGACCGTTATGGAATGCCAAGTCCATGGCTTTGTTGTCTGGTGCATACAGCGTGTAGTTGTATGTGTTGTAGAAGTTGACGTTCTGGTCGAGACAGTCGTACTTCTTGTTTTCTGTTGTATTGCTGGCAAAGACATCGCTGAATACGGTAAACTGCTTCTGTTCGTCTTTATCCATACCGATGCTGGTCAGCAGATTGCTCAGATTGGCTGGTGTACACAAATCCAGGAATTTAGAGAACTGGCTGTTGTCGTTGAGACAGCCATATACACTGGTCTGTGGCGCCTGGATGAGGTGGTCGATGACAAATGCCTTACCATTGCTGTAGCTGGTAGCTTCCTTGATTTCTGAAACTGGATAGCTGTAGTTGCTGCCTGCAATACCATTGATCTGTCCACCGCTTACTACGTTTCCGCCGATGTGACCTCCGTTGATGGCAATCTCACCGCCATGCTTGGTCTTGTAGTATTTATTGGTTACACCTATGTTGTCCTTGGAAACGGACTGTGAAAGTGATACGGTATGATAGTTCAGAATGTCAATCAGGCGGTCGGTAACAGCGCCCAACTGAACGATTGTAGAGTCAGAACTGATAGAACCTGTAGCTGGGTTGTATTTGAACGCAGATACGGAGATATTCTTGTCCTTATGCACATCTTTATAATAGAAGTGGAGTACGCGAGGACCATCCTTGTAGTTCTTACCTAATGATACTGGATCTACATAATACATGTCGAAAGCAGTATTGTTTGGCAGGAACATCGCATAGTTGGCTGAGCTGGCACGCAGGTAGGCATAGTAGTTTACATTCAGCATGTCCTTGTCCTGGATAGCCCAGTTGATCACACCTAAGTCTCTTGCCTTGCGGAGCAATGCAGGTGTAGATACGATATTATATGAAATAGGTGGAATCACTCGGTTGAGCATGTAGATGGCACCATTGTTGGCGATACGTACATCGTAGGCATTCTCTTTCTTGATGACATCTTTCAATGTGAGTCCGATTGGGTCACTCGCCTCGTCCATGATAGTACCGAACTTGCTTGGTACTGACTGTACGAAGGATGCATTCATCATATTATTGACGAATGAGCGGATGATGTTGGCAGGAATACTGTCTAAGTTCTCGCCGAAATTCTCCTTGGTGAGAGGCTTCTTGGCATAAAGTCCAAGAATGTTGTAACCACCATTGGATGGATTGAGGAAATAGTCTTCTACTGCTTCATCATCAGGAACGAACATCGCACCCATATCGGCGAGCATCGTGCCGTATGTGCTGTAATACTGGTTCCATCCCGGGTCGAAGTTGAGAAGCATATCCTGTGCCAATGCCACCTGTTTTGGATCTCTCTGAAGAGCAACTGCTCCCTGAGAACGCTCGCTGAAATAGCGCCACTGGAAAATGGAGTCAATCATTGGCTTGCCATTGAGGAGGGCATTGTCATTATAGTTTAAGGTGGTCTGGGCATCATAGTATGGAGCACAGAAACGGTCGAGCATGCGGCTGAACCACTTGCTGTCCTTACTCTCTCTGATCACCTGCGCCATGTTGCCTGGAGGTACGATGACACCGTCAGTCTGGTTTACATAACCGTTCTGGCAGGTAATGTCCTTAGCTACAATCTTGTTCTTGAAGATAAAGGTGCCGCCCGACTCGTATGGTCTGCCTGTGATGGTAGCAAAGTCTTCGCTGTTGATACCATTGTTGAGCATCTGCTCCTGGGTAAAGTGAACCATCATAGGACGGGTGTTGTCCATTACTACGTCGATTCCACCTTTTATATATGGAGTCCAATAAGAGTTGTTGGCTGGCAACTCAGAAGCCCATACATGATGGATGGTGTCGGTAGCGTTGGCAGAGGTCTGGTGTTTCATGGCAATGCCTCGGGTAACAGAACTGTTGGAACTTTCCACATTGGAAAGCATTTCCGTCAGGATGGCATTGTCAAGGATAGAAGTGTAGAACAGTTGTTTCTTCATGGACTCTGTCAAGTCTTCATACGACTTGGCGTTCCATTTGTTGTTCTTGAAGAACTCGTTGAATGCAGAGTCGTTAGCTGCAAACACAGTCTTTGAACCTGTTTTTGACATGACCTCCTTGTATCCAAGGTCATCAATCAGGCGAAGATAGGTTTTGAATGTACCATGAAGACTACTGGCTTCACTTGGATTTTCCAGCTCTTCATAGATACTCTTACCCAAATTCGTCGGGATGTTGCCCTTGTCGTCGAGGTCGTAAGAGTCAGTACATGCATAGAAGCCTGAGATGGCTAATGTAGCGCATATACCGAGCATCGCATGACGCGATTGATTGATAAAGCGGTTGCTCATGTTTTTGTTTATTTTGTTGTTTAGAAGTTTTGATGTATCTGATGTGTAGATTTCTCCTTTTAACAGTTATTTGTTTTGTTAAACGAAATTTTAGCCTGCAAATAAAGCCCGAAAATCGTGCTTATGTAGGCGGAAAATACCACTCTTTACCGGATTTGGGTATAGGCTCAGTTTCATTTCGATTGAATCAAATTTTGTTGTTAGGATACTTTCGTTAGTTATTTTGGGTGCAAAGATAACAATACTTTAAATAAATAATGCTATTTTTGTTGAAAAATATCTCTGCGTTAACTAAGATTAACTAAGTGCTTGTGCGCCTATCGGATTTTTTTTGCTAAACTTATGGAGCGATAAGTGTTGAATTTACGCTATTATATAA
>ERZ1023690.131-NODE-131-length-14643-cov-44.571291_pt1 | contig 14643 bp, 10 predicted proteins | sample MGYA00380347_ERZ1023690 | MGnify/ENA primary metagenome ERZ1023690 (study PRJEB33179, sample SAMN07449029) | human gut metagenome | biome: Human-gut; feature: Human associated habitat; material: Faeces | host: Homo sapiens | place: India:Kasaragod | collected...
ATATGACTGCTATGCTAATTCAACATTCAACATTTAACATTCAACATTGAAAATTAGAAGTATCCCGCCTTCTTGCGGTCTTCCATTGCCGTTTCGCTTCGCTTGTCATCGGCTCTTCCTCCACGTTCAGTAACGCGTGTAGAAGCAATCTCGTCGATGATATCCGCTACGGTAGTCGCCTTCGATTCCGTGAGTCCGGTGCAGGTAATGTCACCGATGGTGCGGCAGCGAACCAGCTTTTTTACCACTTCTTCTGTAGGCTTGCGCTTGATGCAAGGCAGGGCTGCAAGCCATTGTCCGTCACGGTTGAATACCTCTCTTTCGTGGGTGAAGTAGAGCGAAGGCATCGGAATGTTCTCCAGGAAGACATACTGCCATACATCCATCTCGGTCCAGTTGGAGATAGGGAACACACGGAAGTGTTCGCCCATGTTCTTTCTGCCGTTGAAGATGTTCCAGAGTTCTGGGCGCTGGTTCTTCGGATTCCATTGTCCGAACTCGTCACGATGACTGAAGAAGCGTTCCTTGGCACGCGCCTTCTCCTCATCTCTTCGGGCACCACCGATGGCTGCATCGAATTTATATTCCTCCAGGGTATCGAGCAGGGTAGTGGTCTGCAGTTTGTTGCGGGAAGCATAATAACCCGTTTCTTCCTTCACTCGTCCCTTGTCGATGCTTTCCTGCACGCTGCCCACGATGAGTTCGGCTCCGAGTTTCTTCGCCAGTTCATCACGATACTGGATGGTTTCCTCGAAGTTATGTCCTGTGTCGATGTGCAACAGCGGGAATGGAATCTTCGCCGGATAGAAAGCCTTGTAGGCGAGATATGTTATCACGATAGAATCCTTGCCACCCGAAAAGAGGATGACTGGACGCTCGAACTGGGCAGCTACTTCGCGGAGCACGTAGATAGATTCTGCCTCCAGTTCCTTGAGATGTTTGATAGTCTTATAGTCCATAATCTATGTCTTTTTTATTAATTATTTTCTGGGTGCAAAGGTACTGCGATTTCCCCACTTGGGCAATACCACATGGGGTGTAAAAAGACTACCATACAGGGAGTAAAGAACATACCATACATTTGGTATAAGGCTGCCAAACGTATGGTATGTATGATGGATAAGGATATGTGTCCTATATATAATAAGGTGTAATTGGTATAGACCAATTAAAATAGTATCTTCATTTTATTGCTAAATAATTATAAAGAAGTTGTTAGTATCAAATAAAAAGAGTATATTTGTACGATATAAAATTAATAAATCATGGCATTACCGATAAATATAGAAAGCCTTCTTAGTGGAAGTGCAGTAGAAAGCAACCAGCTTGAATACAAGGAAGGTTGGAATCCAGATACAATATATCGTAGCATCTGTGCCTTTGCCAATGATTTTGAAGACACTGGTGGTGGGTATATCATTGTTGGTGTAAAGGAAGAACGCGGTCATGCTGTTCGTCCTGTTTTAGGTGTTAATCCTAATTTGATAGAACAGATAGAGAAGGATATGGTTGGTTACAATAATCTTATCCGTCCATACTATCAACCTCGTCTTTTCATTGAAGAGGTTGATGGCAAGACTATTCTTGTAATCAAAGTGACGGCAGGAGAACGCCGTCCATATAAGGTGCCTGATCGTATTACTGCAAAGCAGAAGGACTTCAACTATTATATCCGCTATAATAGTAGTAGCATTGTGCCGAAAGATGAGTATGAACGTGAGCTGATAAATTTGGCTAATCGTACTCCTTTTGACGACCGTGGCAATGATCAGATAAGTCTTAGGGATATTTCGGCTACTTTGTTGAGAGACTTTCTTGTTGAAGTAGGTAGTGATTTGGCAGATCAAGATTTATCGGGTGAAAACTTGAAAATAGTTCTTGACCAAATGGACTTGTTGGAAACTACACCAGAAGGCTTCAAGGTCAAGAATGTTGCTGCGATGATGTTCTGTGAGCATCCTGAGAAATTCTTCAAAATGACCCAGGTTGAAATCGTGATATTCCCTAAGGGGAGATTACAAGATCCTGATAATATGATAGAGGTTGCACCGATAAGGGGTTGTGTGCCTAAGATGATTCGTGATACGATGAATTATCTCAAGACAAATATTATTCAGAAGACAATTCATAAGCCAGAGGATACAGAACGTTCCGTTGTTGCATATAATTATCCTTATCAAGCTTTGGAAGAAGCTGTCGTAAACAGCCTTTATCATCGCAGTTATATTGAAAGAGAACCTGTTGAGATAACTATCGAACCAGATAAGATTAGTATTCTCAATTTTGGAGGACCTAATCACACAATATCTATGCAGGCTATAAAAGAAGCTCGTATGCTTCGTTCGCGTCGATACACAAACCGCCGATTGGGAGAGTTCTTAAAGGAATTGAATTTGACAGAGGGTAGAGCTACGGGGATTCCTACTATTCAGCAGAAGTTGCAGGAAAACGGTTCGCCTCGTGCAATAATTGAGACCGATGAGGAACGTACATATTTCTTAATAGATATACCATGTAATTTAGACTATATCGGTGTGCCTATTGGTAAAGAATGCAAGAAAGAATGCAAGAAAGAATGCAAGAAAGAACTGTCTGAATTACAGATGCTTATCATGGGGGCGTTGTCTGAGAATGCTAAGTTAACAATACCAGAATTAGCAAGAAAGATGGGCATATCTGCAAGAAAGATTTCTCAGGAACTAAAGTCTTTACAGGAAGAATTTCAGGTCTTGAAACGTGAAGGAGGTCGCAAGAATGGTTATTGGGTAGTATTGAATGAATGACGTATAAAACGTATTATAATATACATATATTTCTGTACGATAGCAAGTGCTTTCTAAAGTAACTCGAATGGTTTGGAGTTATTCAGAGCATAACTTGCTATCGTCAGATATTTCGTTCTGTTACGGATAGATCTCGATATGGCTACTGCCGGAGTTGCCATTCTTGATAATCCTTATCTGGGTGGTGATGCGCTCGCTCATCGTGTCGGTATGACTGATGACGCCCACCTTCTTGCCTTGCGAACTTTGCAGCATGGCGAGGGAGTCGATGACGGTGGCTAGGGTATCGGGGTCGAGGGTTCCGAAGCCTTCGTCGATGAACAGATTCTCGAAGGAGATGTTGCGGGAGGATAATGCCGACAGGCCCAAGGCGAGACCGAGACTCACGATGAAGGTTTCGCCACCTGATAGGGAGGTGGTGTCTCGGATATCGTCGGCACGGTCGTGGTCGATGACTCGGATGCCCAGCGAATGCTTTACCTGCTGCAGTTCGTAACGGCTGTTGAACTTTCTGATTTCCTGGTTGGCGTGCGCTATCAGGAAACTGAGCGTATAGCATTGGGCTATCTTGCGCAGCGTTTTTCCGTCTGCTCCGATAGCATCCGTAATGGCTGTCCAGTCATCCTTTTCCTGTGTCACGAGATTCAGAGCCTCAGCCTTGTCACCCAACTGCTTCACGGCTTCCTGATGGTTCTGCATCCTGGCGTTGGCAGCAATCAGTTCGTTGCGCTGGCTTCTTTCCTGATACTCCTGCTGAATGGCTAAGAGAGCATCCCGGCTTTGGGTAGGCTGATGTTCCAAGTGCTGCTGCTGCGCCTTTTCTGCGCTTTGGTAAAGGGCGGTAGTTGAAGCCACGGCTTTCTCCTTTTCGTCCTTTTCCCGTCGGATAGCATTCCAATCTTCGGCGGAGTGAAGCATCTCCCGGATGGTATTTTGGTCGATAAATCTTGGCTCGATACTTCTTTCCTCGATGCCTTCCTCTTCGGAGTCTTTTCCTTCGATGCTCTTTTCTTCAAGCTGCTTGTTATATTCCTCAATCCAAAGGTCGAGTTCCTTTTCCTTCGCTTGCAGATTCTCTTTCATCGTCTTGTTCTGAGACAGCATGGTTTGATGCGAACCTTTACTGTTGGCGAGTTCTGCCTTCAGTTTGTTGATGTTCTCGTTCTGAGTATCAGCTGCTTTCGTAGCCTCATCCTTTGCTGCTGTCAGTCTTTGTTCTGCCGCATCGGGCTCTTCTCCATTCAGAATCAGCTTGTATTTCTCCTGCCATTCCTCCATTTCCTTCTTGGTACTATTCCATGCCTGAAGGGCTTTCCCGTAAGCCTCCTCCTTGCTCTTCTGCTGTGAAATGAGGTTGGTGGTAAGTGCTTTCTGCTCAGCTAGTTTTGTGGTGCAGGTTGATGTGTTTTCTTGGGCTTTATTCTGTATAGTAGAAGCCTTGCTTTCATACGCAGCTTCATCCTTTACAGCCTTATCCTTGAGTTGGGTCAGCCGTTCTATCTCTTTCTGAATCTTGTTAAAGAGGCTCAGTTTGCTGCTCGCATCCTTCGCCTTGTTCTCATAGATAGGCAAGAGCGATTTCAGTTCTACCTCAGCCTTCGGAATCTTTGGATACTGGGCGATGAGCGCCTTCCAATCCTCTTCGTAAGTTGCGATTTCTCCCGAGAGCTTTTCCTGTTGTTTCTGGAGCGTCTGTACTTCGCCGTCGTTCTGTTTTCTTTCGCCGGAAAGATCCTTCTCCTCTTTCTGCTGCTGTTTCAGCAGATCCTCCTTGACTTTCAGAAGTTGCGAGAGTTCCGTGGTGGCTTCCACAAACTGTCTGTTGTCGGTATGATAAGGATGGGTCGTGCTGCCACAGAGCGGACAAGGTTTGCCTTCGGTCAGGTTGGCACGATGAATCTCCCATTTCTCACTCACCATTAGGGTGTAGGCATTTCTCAGCGTTAGGGTCTCTTGGGTCAGAGCCTCGATGGTCAACTTGCCCAGGGCTTCATCTATCTCCGCATTTCTCTTGCCCAAGACCAGGATGCGCTCCTCATTCTTCTGCTTTTCTGCTGTGGCAGCATCGAGATGAGCCACAACCTTGATGGCTTGCTGGACATCCTGCAGTTTTCTGTCGGCTACAGTCTTGCTGTTCTGCAGTTCCTCTATGTTCTGTCCGGCAGTCTTATTTCTTTCCGTCTCCCAAGCCTGTTCTGCGGCTTGCGTCGCTTCGTGCAGAACCTGTTTCTGCTTGGCAATCTCTTCCTTTGTCGTTTTGAGGGCAAGGTTTGCTTTCTCCGTTTCAGCTTCCCATTTTTGGATGTTTCGGGCGTTTTCCTCCACGTCTTTCAGGGCAGTTAGATTCTCTTTCTGAGCCAACTCCAATGCCTCTTTCTTTTCTTTCAGATTCGGCATCGCCGCTTCCATTTTTGTTTTCAGCGTCCTTGCTTCAGCGATGACCGGAAGCGCCTTTTCCAGCTGTTCCTGTGCCTTGCCGACTGCTTCCTTCAGACTGGTGAGAGTTTTCTCGCTTTCGCTGATGGCAGACTCTTGACTTTTGATGTTTCCTTCCGCTTTCAGAATATTTTCTTCCTGTTCGTGGATGCTTTGCGTCTGTCGCTCTACTTCCTGCAGCAGGTTGACGGCTGGCTGTACTTCATCGTGCAACTGCAGACGGAGAATCTGGGCTTGCATCGCTTTAATGGCATCTGCTGCTTGCTCCATATCTGTCTGGCAGATAGTAATTTGCTTGATTTGCTTATCGTTTTCCTCAAACCATTGCAGGTCTTTCGAGATGGCTTGCAACTGGCTGTCGAGTTCCTTCTCAGCTTTTTCCAACCGGTCGATTTCCTCCTTCAGTTGGGCAAGTTCTTCATCGTTCAGCAGGTTCTGTTTAACGGCTTCCACCGATGCTGCCATCTGGTTGTAGGCATCCGTCGCCTGGTCTTTCGCCTTCTTGATTTCAGTAGCGATGTTCGTATAAGTTTCCTCGCATCCGATGAGCTTTTCCAGGAGTTCGTACCGCTCGTTTTCCTTTGCCGTCAGGAAGTTGGCAAACGAGCCTTGGGCGATGAGCACGGTACGGAGAAACTGTTCGTAGTCGAGTCCGATGATGTTCGGCAGCTCGTTCCAGTCGGTAGTTTCCTCTGTTATCTCTTCTCCCTTTCTCGTGATTTTATAGAGCGCAGTCTTGGCGTTCTCGTAGCGCACTCTCTGGAATCTGACGTGCCATTCTGCGCGGTAGATGCTGCCGTTGTTGGCAAGGAAGGTGAGTTTGCTGTAACCCTCTTTCTTGCCACGGGTCAGGATGTTTCGGCTGTCGGTAGGAGCCAGACGGTTACTTTCGCTGGCATCGGCAGCTCCGAAAATCTCGATGTTCTGGTTCTTGTCTCCTTTCTTCCTGGGATAGCGAGGGGCGCGGTTGTAGAGGGCAAGGCAGATGGCGTCGAGTAGGGTAGACTTGCCACTTCCCGTCGGACCTACGATGCTGAAGATGGTACTCTCGCCTAAGGCTCCTTCTTCAAAGTTGATGACCTCGCCTCCCTGTTTGTCAAGCGAAGCGAGGTTGAGTATTTCGAGTTGTAGGAATTTCATAATGATGATGTCGTTAATAAATCGGATAACATTTTCTCCTGTCTTTCGTTCATCGGAGCGTTGTGTCTGATGGCGAAGGCTTCTTTCAGCGTGTCGAGCGGAGGACGGTTAATGACGTCTTCTATGCTGGTGATGTTCTGGGAACCCTGGATGGTGGAGAGGTCCAGTTGCGGGATGATGCGCTGGATTTTGCAGAGCACGGCATCCTTTTCGTTGACGAGTTTCTCCAGTTCCTTGATGTCATCGCTGGTCAGTTTCTCCTGTTTCACCTTCAGCATCACGTAGTCGAAGTGGTCGCTCAGTTCGCCGTCTGTTCTCTCAGAAAGTTCAGAATTGATGAGCTTCTGCCATTTCTTGAAGGTCAGCTCTTCCTCGTCTTCGGGCAGGATGCGGAGGGCGTGCTGAGGCTTGTATTCCAGGAAATCTACTTTCCATTCCTTACTCTTGCCGGTTTCCTTTCCTTCCTCCTCTTCTCTGTGTTCTATGGTGATGAGGTCGATGCCGTGGGTGTAGTCTTTCTCGGCAAACGACATCGGGAGGATACTTCCCGTATATCTTGCCCAGTCGGTATTCCAGATATGTTGCCGCTTGTGGATGTGTCCGCAAGTCATATAGTCGGGATGGTCGTTCCATCCTTCCAGGTCCACTTCCTCCTGTCCGCCGATGATGATTTTCTCGCTCGCATCCTTCTTGGCGATATCCGAACCCTTGGCGTACATGTGTGCCATCATGATGCATTTCCTTCCCGGGTATTTCTTTCGAGCCTCAGCCGTCAGTTCTCTCAGAAAGTCGTTGACTCCCTGCGAGTAACTGGCGTTCTGCACCACATCGCTTCTTAGGAAAGGTACGGCGAGGATGATGACTTCTTCTCCTTCCTCGTTGGTTACGGGGATGATGAGGTCATCGAAGGAATAGATCCAATGTCCGCCGGTTTTAGCATCGTCCTCGCTTTCTCCCTGCTGCCAGATTTTCCTTACGTTTCCTCTTATTTCCACGTGGTATCGGGTGAGCAGCGGACGGGGAGCCTCCAGTCGGCTGGCGGAATCGTGGTTGCCGGCGGTAATGATGACCTGCATGTTCGGGCACAGTTGGGTAGCATCGGCAAGAAACTCGTAATAAACGGTCTGTGCCGCTGCCGATGGATTTCCGTTATCAAAGATGTCTCCTGCGATGAGGAGAGCATCGGGCTTTTGTCCAGCTATCTGCTCCAGGAGCCATTTCAGGAAATGCTTGTGTTCCGGCAGACGGTCGTTGCCGTGAAACAGGTTGCCCAGGTGCCAGTCGCTGGTTGCTAATATCTTCATACTCATAAGAATGTCTAATCTTAGTCTTTATCTTTGTCTTTTGCTTGCAATCCTTTGGCCTTTGGCTTGCAATCTGACTACAAAGTTAACACAATTATTTGGGATACGCAAAGAAATAAGCTCAAAAAACGAAGAATTATGGCCGGAAAAGTAAAGATATTCAGGAAAAGTCTTGTTTTATATCTGATAAAGTTGTATCTTTGCAAGATAGAAATCTTCGTTCATAAACATTGAATGTCCGTTCAGTGTCTTTGAACGGCGGTTCATAGACTTTGAATGTCGGTTCAGTGTCTATGAACGGAGATTTCTCCTAGGATTAAATACTTTTCTTCCTAGGTTTGTGGTCTTTTCTTCTTAAGTATAACAATAAATACTATAGGATGTAAAGGCTGTTGCAATAAGAAATACTAATAAACTAAAGTAGGAAAGGAAACTGATATGGCTAAGTACAAATTGCAGGAAATGGGGGATATGCGCTATGATGGCAAGCGCAGAGTTTATCCCAAGATGGTGACCAACCGTACACTATCCCGAAAAGAGTTCGTCAAGATGATGCAGAACTACCATCGCGGTATTTCGGAAAGTACCACGGAGGCTGTATTGACCGATGTGGTTGATATGCTGAGAGATATGCTCTCCATGGGGTACAACGTGAATCTGGAAGGTTTCGGCACCTTCTCCCTCTCCCTCGCTTTCGAGGATGAGAAGCCTAGGGAAATTCTGAATCCAGATGATAAGATGACGTACCGCAAGGTGGGAGTGAAGGACATCAACTTCAAGGCGTCTCCTGAGTTTGTCAAGGATGTGAAGCGTGAAACCGACCGTGACCTGGAGCGTGATATGGGTGGCGTAAAGGTTATCCGTAAGCAGCTGTATTCCAGGGAAGAGCGCATCGCCCGAGCCCTGGAGGTGATAGAGAAGAACGGAGTCCTCACCCTAGGCGATTATGCCTCCATCAACAACCTGAGCCGTACTGCTGCCTCTATGGAACTGAAGGAGCTGACCTGTGATAAATCTTCGCCGATAGATTCACTAGGCCGCGGCAGCCATAAGGTTTGGGTAAAGAGGAAAGAATAAAAAACAGGAGTGTGGCAATAGGTGGCAATAGGTGACAATAAGAAAAGCCTTTATTGTTGCCCCTAATTCGCTAAAAACCAGAGTGTTATCAGAAAGTGTGGCAATGGTGACATTAGGTTAGAAAAAAAGATTTTTCTTTAGATAATTGAACTTTCGCAAGTTTTACCCCACACGCCCTGAAAGGGCAGAAACTCCTAGCCCAGGGCAACACCCTGGGTATTAAGGCGTTGTCCCCCTGCGCCCTGTAAGGGCAAAAGCCTTGAATATATGCTGCTTTATAACCAATTTTATTTGGGATTTGCAAGAAACTATTTCTCTTTTAAGTCATTTGCCGACTTTTCGAAATCTGCTTTGATATCATCTAATAGTGGATTTCTGTTTTAGCATAAATGTCAATGCCATCATATTGTTTTGCTCTTTCGAGCATCTCCTCTTTATGTTTTAGGAGTTGTTTAAACTTTCTGATGGTTTCCTCCTTTGTATTGTTCTTTGTTGCTTGCATAATAACCTCCTTTTTAATGTTATTGTTATTAATTTGGTGGCAAAGATAAGAAAAGTAAATGAGATATGCAAGAAAAAAGACCCAAAATTTTGTGAAGCCAATTCTTTTTCGTACTTTTGCAATCGTCTTGCTGTGGATGGCTGGCGATGAGTCGCCGGCTAAGTAAAAATCCATGGCTTGGCCTATTTTAAATTGAAGACGTTTGCTTGACGTTTCTTCTGACCTGTAGAAACCTGGAAAATTTCAAATCATGTTCAGAATGAGACTGCGGTGGGCGTCTACCCACTGTGTATATACACATGGCATAGGTGTGCCCCTTCGACTGAGGGGGTACGCTCTGTGCTATCATATATATACCTGTTTGGCGTAGGCTTCTGTTGCTTCTTATCTTTGACATGAAAGGCTTTTCCAGGGCCGCTACAGGCAAGGATGGGGCTAAAGGTAATCAGATTCCTACGCCATCATTTTATAATAGCAATCCAGTTTCTAATAATCTTCTCTACTTAGGGAGTCGGTGGAGCACGGAAAAGGGGAGGAAGGTACACCGCTATGGCGAAGAAAATGGATTTGGGTGCTTTGCGCCAACAGATATTAGAACTTCAGATAGATAAGGAGTTAAAGCATGATTTGTTGGAGGTTATCAATGAGAAGAAGCATTATGGACTTGTGTGGGAAGATAGCTCAGAAGTGGCTTGGGACGACATGCAAGACCAACTTCCTGTTTTTGTTGAAGACGAAAGTAAGCGTTTGGATTCTGCGCCAGAAGGTTCGCCTAATCATGTGTTGATAGAAGGTGATAACCTCAATGCTCTTGCTGCTCTCACTTATGCTTATGCAGGGAAGATTGATGTAATTTATATCGATCCTCCTTACAATACTGGTAATAAGGACTTTATCTACAACGACACTTTTGTAGATAAAGAAGATGGCTATCGCCATTCTAAATGGACATCGTTTATGAATAGACGATTGAAAATTGCAAAGCAGTTGCTTTCTGAAAAGGGAGTAATATTCATTTCTATTGATGAACATGAAGTTGCACCTTTACGTTTGCTAGGTGATAAGATCTTTTCCGAAAAAAACTTTGTTGGTCAATGGAATTGGTTTAAGTCTTCAACTCCGCCAGCTCTTTCAAAGAAAATCAAGAGAACAATAGAATATGTTCTTTGTTGGAAAACAACAGCAAATGATTATACTTTCCAAGGTACTCGTAAAGTAAGTAAAAGTAATGATCCTTTTACCAAGCCGCAGAATACTTTTAAAATACTGACTTTTCCTGCAGATAGCATTACTTGTGCTAAAAAAGATGGAGTTTTGAGAGCAGGTGTTTATGGGACGAGTAAGTTCCCTAATGAGTTGTTGGATGATTTGGTCATAGAAAATGGCAAGAATGTTAATGAAGTAAGGTTTAAGAATAGGTTTATTTGGTTGCAAGATACTTTGGACAAAAACATAGATGAAGGTTTATATATAGAACTTTCAGCTAAGGGTGTGCTTTCTTATAAGCGTTCTAATTATTCCCCCGAGGTTCCTCCAAACTTTATAGATTCTAATGTAGGGGTTGATACAACAGAAAACGCTGGAAGACAGCTCCAAGAAATCTTTGGAGAAACGGTCTTTGATTATCCCAAACCAGTTTCTTTAATTAAGTACCTTATAAATTTCACGCCATCAAAGGACTCCACCATCCTCGACTTCTTCGCAGGTTCAGGCACGACCCTCCACGCAACGATGCAATTGAACTCAGAAGATGGAGGCCATCGCAAATGTATCTTAGTGACCAACAACGAGAATAACATCTGTGAGAAAGTAACTTACGAGAGAAACAAACGAGTCATTAATGGTTATACGAACCAGAAGGGTGAAGAAGTCCCTGGCTTGACTCACAATAATCTTCGTTATTATAAAACGGAGTTTGTGCCTCGTGACCAAAGTAACTTCAAAAGTCGTCGAGCCTTGATAGCTTCTCTCGTTGACCTCCTTTGCATCAAGAATAATATCTATCAAGAGCAAGAAACATTTGGAGGCAAGAAATTTAAGAAGAACGTATTGCGCTATTTTAAGGATGAGGCTGGACAGATGCTTGTTGTCCTCGACGAGCGTGTAGTCAGTATTATCATTCCGATGATAGCTGAGGTTGCGACTAGGCAGAATCCTTTGAAGGTTTATGTTTATAGTGATGGCGCATACGCATATGAGGACGAATTCCATAAAGTCATGCCTGTTATAGAACTGTGTGCCATGCCAGATGCTTTCTTGCAAGCTTTAGAAGGTGGAACGGATATTCTGCCAAAGCAAAAGTATAGTGAGGCTATGATGAAAGAGTTTCAGCAAAACGAGGCACTCGCCATGCAAAACGAGGAGGTTGTGAAAGAAGCTCTCTGCGATGACTATGATTATGTGTTGAAGGAGAAAGAAGATAATGTTACTAATGACATAATAGACTAAGGAGGTAACAAAAATGATAGAACTACGAGATTACCAGAAAAAGGCGGTGCGTGAACTAAAACAGAAGATGATTGACATGCTCAATGATTCTGAAGACCGCCAAAAGTTGATATTCAAGGCTCCTACAGGAGCAGGAAAAACGGTGATGGTGAGTACCTTGCTGGATGAGCTGACTCGTGACCTACCTATGAATGGGCAGTGCCGATATTCTCGTGTAGCATGGGTTTGGATTGCTCCAAACAAGTTGCATCAGCAGAGTTATCGCTCCATGCGCAATTTCTTTAGTGAACGAAGGTCGTTGCGTCCTGTTATGTTTGATGAGTGTAATCATGTGGATGGTCTGCATCCTGGCGATGTGCTCTTTTTAAACTGGGAGAGTATCAACAAGGATAATGCCGTCATGATACGTGACAATGAGCAGAACCGCACGCTCTATGAACTGATACGGAAGACCAAGATAGAGCAGCATCTGCCAGTGGTGGTTATCATAGACGAGGAACACATGTTTGCCGGACGTAATGCCAAGAAAAGCGAGATGGTATTGCAAGCTATCCAGCCACACATAGAACTTCGTGTATCAGCAACACCAGTCACCCAAAGTTATCATGCGGTTCTTGTGAAACGCCAAGATGTAATCAATGAAGAAATGATTAAGAAGGGCATAGAACTGAATCCGAATGTAAAGAGCAGTAAGGAACAGTCGGAGCTTACGGTGAACCAGCGTCTCTTGAAGAAGGCTCTCGAAAAGCGAAAGGAACTGGCTGAGGCTTACAAGGAATATGGCATCAATCCGTTATTGCTCATTCAGTTGCCTAATGATAGCAGCGAGTCTATGTCGTCGAAGGATAAGACTATCGCCGAGGAGATGCAAGCCTACTTAGAACAGGTTTGCGACATCAGCGTGGCAAATGGCAGGTTGGCTGTATGGCTATCAAAAGATAAATCGCCCAATCTACAGAATATCACTCATCCTGATGATATTACCGAGGTCTTGCTGTTCAAGCAGGCCATAGCCTTGGGCTGGGATTGTCCTCGTGCCTCTGTCCTTCTGATATTCAGAGAATTGCAGAGCATGACTTTTACCACTCAGACCGTGGGACGAATACTCCGAATGCCAGAGCAGCATTTTTATAAGAACGACATTCTGAACTACGGTTATGTTTATACCGACCTTTCGGCAGACATGATTAATATTGTGGGAGATGACATGAACTATATCAGCACCCTCTACGCCAATCGCAAGAAAGACTTGCCGAACATCACGCTCCGTTCTTATTATACGGATAAGCATGGGGCAACAAGAAACCGCTTGGGCTCCCAGTTCCGCAGCATCTTCTATAAGACCATGGAACGGGAATGGGAACAAAACCCGTTGTTGCTCTTCTCTGCAGAAGATTTCTTTGAGGATGATGGTGAGACAGAGGATGCTGACGAGACGAAAAAAAAAGGAGGCAGACATGGATGCCAAAATCAAGTTGAATCGCTACAATGCCAAGCGACATGGCGTGCAGACCGATGTATCAAGAATCTTGGTGGCTATCCCGAAGGACACCCCATTGACGGGTGACTCGGGTATCGTGGAGATAACAGACAAGGCAAGGTTGGCTCTGAACGCATCAGAATTGCAGAATCTCTTTACGCTGTTCTGCCGTAAAAATGTTGGTGGGTTCTCCAAATTTGACAGTACGCCAGTCTTGCAAGGAGCCATCGAGAGTGCCTTGGAGGAATACCTGCAAGTCTTTTCGATGGATGTGCCTAAGGTGGTGCTCTATCATCAGAACCGTCCGCGCTTCGAGGAACTGATACGCAAGGCGTTGGTTACCTACGAGGCTACGCTGAAGAGAAATAGCAAGGAGATGACGATGGAATATCAGCAGTCTGTATGGCAAGTGCCGGAGACTCGTCTCTATAATGCGGCAATGGTGAGAACCACGGAAGGCGAAATCTTCAACCATGCCTTGTATCCTTATTTTGAGCAGATTACGGCATCGAGACCCGAGCAAGAGTTTGCGCGTTGGTTGGATGACAAGATGGAATATGTGGAGTGGTGGTACAAGAATGGAGACGAGGGAAAGCAGCATTTCGCCGTGCCTTATACGGATTCGGGAAGTAGAAAACGTTGTTTCTATGTGGATTTCATCGTCAGATTGAAGTCGGGTACCATCTGCCTCTTCGACACCAAAACCAAGGGCAGCGATGCGGATGCGCCAGAAAAGAACAATGCCCTCTTGGATTACATCTCCAGCTATCAAGCTACAGACAAGAAGATTGTGGGTGGCGTGCTCATCAAAGACGAGGGTACGAGCAACTGGTATTATCCTGGAGGCGTTATCGAGAACACAGACAATATAGATGGGTGGTCGGCATTGCATCTGGAAACCCTATAATATAATAAGGTAATCATATATAATAAGGTATGAAGAAAAGCTTGGACAGAACATTCCTGAACTATGGAATCAGGCAGGAAGACATGCAACTCATAGAGAGTGCATGCCAATCTGAAGGTATAGATGCGGAATGGCTCAAGGATTATATCCTCAAGCCTTTCCATGAAGAGCGTAATAACCAAAATGAGTCAAGTCTTGAGGAAAAGAAGGTGACGAAAATACTCAAGAAGGCTCTCAAAGAAATTAAGAAGTAATGAAACTGAAGCGTATCTACATAGAGAATTATAAGACCTACAGAAAGTTGGACTTAAACTTAGAGGTAACGAGCGACCGTCCCATCATCTTGATAGGTGGTGCCAACGGTTGTGGTAAAACTACGCTCTTCGATGCCATCTATTCTGCACTCTATGGATTGAAGATATCCAACAAACGACAGTTTGAGGAAATCTTCAATTCGGGGGTAAAGAACGAGAGCGGTATAGAAGGCAAGACCATCATGCTGGAGATTACTTTCTCTGGGATGGTTTTGGGGCAAGAAACGCCTTATCGGTTGCGTCGTGCCTATC
>ERZ1023690.137-NODE-137-length-14474-cov-8.386365_pt1 | contig 14474 bp, 9 predicted proteins | sample MGYA00380347_ERZ1023690 | MGnify/ENA primary metagenome ERZ1023690 (study PRJEB33179, sample SAMN07449029) | human gut metagenome | biome: Human-gut; feature: Human associated habitat; material: Faeces | host: Homo sapiens | place: India:Kasaragod | collected...
CGTTCTCTTTGCCCCTATCATTATGGGTAAACTGCGTATTCCACACATCATTGGCATGGTGTTGGCTGGAATCGTTGTCGGCAAGTATGGACTGAATATCCTGGAACGAGACTCCTCCTTTGAACTGTTTGGAAAGGTGGGCCTCTACTACATCATGTTCCTCGCAGCCTTGGAGATGGACATGGAAGGTATGAAGAAAAACAAGTCGCGACTACTCATCTATGGCTTGCTTACCTGCTTCATACCGTTTACGCTGACCTATTTCATGAGCATCCACCTGCTCCACTACTCCACCAAGGCCTCGCTCCTCCTCAGCTGTATCATGGCTTCCAATACGCTGATAGCCTACCCGATAGTTTCGAGATACGGATTGCAGCAGAAACCGAGTGTCACGCTGAGTGTCGGGTCCAGTATGCTTTCGCTTCTGATAGCGTTGGTCATCTTAGCAGGTCTCGTTGCCTCGTTTGGCGAGCATGACGGCGTACTCTTCTGGATATTCTTCGCCGCCAAGTTTGCAGCCTATTGCGGTTTTATGATATTCCTCATTCCCCGTCTTACCCGCTGGTTTCTGCGCCGCTACAGTGATGCCGTCATGCAGTTCATCTTCGTCATGGCGATGCTTTTCATGAGTGCAGCCTTGTCCCAGATAGTAGGCATCGAGGGCGTGTTCGGAGCTTTCTTTGCCGGACTCATCCTCAACAGATACATTCCCCACGTATCTCCGCTCATGAACCGCTTGGAGTTCATCGGCAATGCCCTTTTCATCCCTTATTTCCTGATAGGAGTAGGCATGCTCATCAATGTCAACCTGCTCTTCCAGGGCGGTCATATCCTCTGGGTAATCTTCTGCATCGTCTTTTTCGGAACGTTAGGCAAAGCCATAGCAGCCTATGCAGCATGCCTCGGTTTCCGCCTTCCGCTTTCCTCTGGTCACATGATGTTTGGACTCACCTCAGCCCACGCAGCCGGCAGTATCGCCATGGTCATGGTCGGAATGAATATCCTCATCGGTCCCAACACTTATCTGGTGAATGATGACATGCTCAATGGCGTGGTCATCATGATCCTCTTTACCTGCATCATCTCCTCGCTCCTCACCGACTGGTCGTCCCAGAAGATTATCCTCCGAGACAAGGAATTGCCAGAAGCTGAAGATGAGAAGAAAGGCAATGACGAGAAGATTCTCATCCCTGTGAGATACCCAGAATATGCCGACAGCCTGATGGATTTGGCACTCTTAGTAAGAAATCAGAAACTGAACCGGGGACTGGTTTGTCTGAACGTGGTTTACGATGATAAGGACATGCGATACAACCAGGAACAGGGCAGACAACTGCTCGACCATTGCAGCCAATTAGCAGCAGCTACCGATGTGATGACCCAGACGCAGGTTCGTATTGCGGCCAACATAGCCAATGGCATCAAGCATGCTTTCAACGAGTTCCAATGCTCTGAGATTATCATCGGTATGCACATGCATCCGGAGCGTTCTCCGAAATTCTGGGGCGAATTCCATCAGAGTCTTTTCAACGGTTTGAGCCGACAGATCATCATGGCTCGCGTCATACAACCATTGAATACGATACGCAGAATCCAAGTAGCCGTACCATCACGAGCAGAGTTTGAACCAGGCTTTTACCGCTGGCTTGAACGGCTCAGCCGAATGGCAGGAAATCTCGACTGTCGTATCCAGTTTCATGGTCGCACCGAAACCTTGGCGCTCATCAATGAGTACATACAGAACCGCCATCATGAAGTGCGTGCCGACTATGCCTTGATGAACCATTGGAACGAAATGCCACAGTTGGCAGCCCAGATTTCCAACGACCACATGTTGGTAGTGATTACTGCCCGCAAGGGAACAGTATCCTACAAGACAGCCCTGGAACGTCTGCCAGAGGAAATCACCCGCTTCTTCTCGGGCACCAATCTGATGATTATCTTCCCAGACCAGTATGGCGATTCATCCGGTGATCAACTTACCTTCGCAGAGCCACAGCACCAGGAGGAAATCAGTGCTTACGAGGCATTGAGTCAATGGCTCAGAAAGAAAATGAGACGGTAAAATAGGGAGCTAATTCCTTCTTCACGTCGAAGCAAGGACAGGCCTTGGCGGAAAACTCGTTGTGACCGTGGATGGTGGCGTGAGGGAATTCCTCCTTCAGCTGACCGATGAGATCCAGCAGGGCAGCCTTCTGTTCAATGGTTCGGGTGTCCTTTGGCTTGCCATCCTTGGATAAACCGCCGATGTAACAGATGCCGATGCTGATAGCATTGTGCCCCTTGCAATGAGCACCGATTTCAGACAAAGAACGGCCTACGTGAATGTCGCCGTTGCGATAGATGACGAAATGATAACCGATCTTTCTGAAACCGCGCGCTCTGTGCCAGCGGTCGATGTCGGCAACTGTGTAGTCCTTATTTTCTTTAGTAGCACTACAATGAATGATGATTTCCTTGATAATACGCATAAAATAACTTTTTTTAAAATGAAAAATGTATGTGAGATAATCCTAATCAGATATTGGGATTTCATCACTACACAAATCAACGATATTTAAATAGATATATTCATTTCTCTTTATAGCTTTCCTTAATCGCTCATAAAATCGTCCGAAGCATTCCTGAGTGTGAATCACCAGACCTGGGAGAACAGACTCGCCCAGGATGATGCTGCGGTATTTCAGCCTCATCGGACCATTACCAGGTTGAATATAAGCAATGCGAGGGAGTACATTCCATATTGACATTCCTGGAATTAAGACAATGGGCATTTTTCTACTTTTTTCCCCGGCCAAGATGGGAGAAAAAAGAGTTATCTCATACTCCCCAGCAGGAAAATAACATGTAGGATGTTCAAGGGTATCACAAACTTTTGTACCCTTTATAACTAATGTGCCCTCAATCCCCCAGCGGGTAAAATGACGGCGATAAATGTATACTACCATAAAAATAAAAATTTTAAAAATACATTTGATTTGTTGATAGGTCATTAAGAATTTCTGACTGAAAATCCTTAATGACCGAAAATGACCGTGACCGTTAATGACCGGAATAATTAATGATCACGTACCTATAAGCACTCTTTTATACCGTAGGCTGAACCTTCTGATAATGCATATCAGGCAGCACACCTATCAATCCCTGTCGCTTCCAGTTTTTCAGCATCTGTCTGACGACCTCCCGGGTTACGTTTGCACCCTTCACGGCAATGCTTTGCTGCAAAGCCTGCTCAAAGGAGAAAGTAACGTCCAGACGCTCGAAGATGGAGTCATTTCTGCCACGCCGGGTACGATCATAAGCAGTCTGACCGCAATAGCTCTTCGATGAGAAAGCATCTTCTATGCGGCTGCGGAAGAAGTAGAGCGCATTGTCCAACTGATAATCGGCAAGGATATTGAAGGCTGCAAGCGTGGTAGGTGTCTGCATCTTGACTATCAATTCCTTCCATATCAGCGGATTCTGTTTCAGCTGTTTTTCTGCACCTTGAAAGCCATGCTTCTGGATCAGTGTCTCAGCCACCTTGCAGAGCATGATACATGTCATCATTCTCATCGTGGTGGGACAGATACGGAAACGCTGGCGGGCTTTCACTTTGTCGTCATTCTTCATCGTTTCCAGTCTGATCTCTTCCAGCCATTCCCTACCTTTTGTCTCCAACTTAGGCAGAACGACTTCGCCCCCCATCAAGGGCAAGAGATGAGCAATCTGCCGTATGTGTTCACGTTGCGTTTCAGTCAGCACAAAGAGATTATCCGTAAGCGGAGTGAAAGTGTTGTCTGGTGTTCGAGCCACAATGATACGGCTTTGGAAACCATCCGTATAATTGCTGACCACTCGGTAAAGTGCATCAGGCGTTCCGCACATCACCACATTCCACAATAGCCTGTCTATATGCACATTCACCGCCTCAGCACTTCTTGCCTCTCGTTCATAGCTCGTTCCGTCGTAAGCCTGTCGGAGCATCACGGAGAAATCGCTCATAGCAGATTTCCATTTCTGCGCCACGGTATCGGCTTCAGGGGTAAACGAGAAGGCGTGTTTGCCTTCGGTGTTGGCAAGACGTTCGGCAAGATTGGCTACGGTATTGTTCAATGTGAGACATCTTACGGGCAGCTTCGGTTCTTCCGGCTGCTCTTTCTTGTTTTTAGCTGCACGCTTTTTGGCACGCCATTCATCTTCCTGCTGCTGGTACATTTTGTCCATCTGTTTTACTTCAGAAGTCCAAGTATTTATTACGGGATCAATACTTCCTTTACCAGATGCGAAATCACCGGCGATATAGCTGATGAGGTTCAACGAGTTCATCTTTCCGTGCACGCTTATCTTTACACCTGTTGCAAGCATTCCGATGACAGGACAGATAGCAGTAATCACCGGCATTGCCAGTGCAGGACCCACAGCATTGATAGAATCACGCACACCCAGCGGCATCTTGGGCAAAGCGTTGAAATAGAACATTTCGTCCTTGGCATTAGCCTCGTCCAGCGCATTCACCAGAGCCTCGTCCTCCTTGGCGGAAATGCCATTCTGTGCAGTCTGTTTCAGTTTTTCCTGTCGTAAAGCGTACAAAACATCTTTCAGACGTTTCGGCATTTGCGTGATTTTCTCACTGAGTGCCGAGTTGATGCAAGCCATCTTTTCCTGATCAGGGAAACCATCGTAGCAGGGAATCACCTGAGCCATCAGATTGCGGTCGAAACCACAGATATGACGGAGATTTACGGCAAGCTCGAAAGTCAATGTGTTGCGATTGGATTTCACGGGTTCCTGCCCGTCATTATACATCTGCCACCATTGGGCGATGATGTCGGAATAAGGAATTCCGAGATATTTGAGATTAGATGGAGCAGAAACTTGGGGAGTTCCAGCAGATGGGGTTGAAGTTTCATTCTTTCCTGTAGAAGCTGCAGGAGCAGTCGTTCCAGTTTTCTTCTCTGAAGAGCCAGTAGAAGCATCTCCGCCTAAAATCGTAGCAGAAGCATTTGGCATCGGATTTTCCCAAGGTTTGTAATGCTTGTTCGCCTTGTGAGCACCCTCATTCAACTCCTCTTTTCCAAATCTCTCCCGATCCTCCAAAGCCCTTGCTTCAGCTGCCACAGCAGCCTCGTCGTAATCATCCTGAAAGAGTCGTGGAGAGAGGAAGAGTAGGTCTTCGTCATCCGAAGTGGTGGTGAAGTAAACCCGGTTGATGTCGTGAGCCGAGGTATCCATTTCACACTCCAGCATTGTAGCAATCCTCACTTGGTTCTCCAAGATGGTCTTGCCCTTTTCACGCTCAAACACCGCATGACCGCCCTGTCTTGCGCTGCGTTCCAACATCAGAAGTCCGTATTTACTCGGCTCCTTCAGCAGCAGTTTGGCAGCCTTGGCAAAAGCCTCTGGTTCATCCATATCAAAGCCGAAAGCCGAACTTGGCAGTTTCATGCCTTTCACTACGCCCTGCGGATAATGCCCGGAATAGTTAAACTGCGCCAGTCTGCGTTTCGCAGCATCGTTTCCAGCACGAGCAAGGCGAAGATTCGCCTTCTGCTCGTTGCTTCCACGCAGCTGCTTGTATTCCTCTTCCGAGGTGATGGGACGGGCAACCTTGTGCCCATTCTCCACCTTAATTAAATAACAGCTCATTTATCTTTTTAATTGATAAGCCACTACTGCCTCTGCTCCCTCTGCAGCCTCAGAAGCCAGCGTATGGCCGATATTGATTTCTTCATCGCAAAACACCTTCAAGGTGAGCTGGATGCCTCCATCCTTGGTTTTGCTTACACGTCCGTGAGCCAGTTTCTTAATCAATTTCGACTGACTTTTCTGCTTAGAAAGCGCCACGAAATCAAACGTTCCGTCTTGCATCTGCTGAGCCACGCCATGACGTCGGAAGCTCTCCACAACACGCTGATTGGCAGCATCAGGACAGAAGAGAAAATACTGCTTCTCATCATAGTAAGCCGTTCCACCCAACTGCACATGCTGGCAGTCATCATTATTCACTTGCTGGTTGTTTACCTGCTTATTATTTGTTTTTTTCATATTTCTTAAATTAAAATTAGGATGAATGAAAGAAGTGTCGTAAGCAGTTTGCGCAAATTATCCCGGGACAATTCTCACTCCACCCATTTCAATTCAAGATTAATTACTTGTTACAGAACCCTCGCATTATAGCTCATCATGCGAAGCTCTTTTTACACTTTTACTTAATTACCTTTTCAATGTCCGTCACTAAGATGTCCTGATAAACCTGACCATTATACTCACGAGCCGTGAATCTGAGCGTAGCCACTACCAAATCGCCAGGATAGAATTTGCACTGAGCCGCATTCCCCAGCATGGCAGCTGCATATTGGTTTTCGTACTTGCCACCCATCTCCTGCAACACGATGTTGCACTTCATCATCTGGCCGTTTTCACTCTTCTGACTCTGTACAGCGAAAGGCTCGCCCTGCTGCACCACTCTCATAATCTGAGTATTCATAATATAATAAATGTACGAAGGTGTTTCAAGATCTCCTTGTAAAAACTACTGAGCTTTCTTGTTTCTTCGACGATGCAAAGGTAGGGAAAAAACAAAAGCACCGCCCATACCATGTGGTACGAGTGGTGCTATCTTTTTGCTTGTGGTACTAAGTTTTTTAATTTGTGGTATTATCTATGTAATTTTTGTGGTATTATCTATTCTCATATCCTACGTAAAAGAGTTCATTTTATATTGAACATAAGCATCAATGCATTGCTTGAACTTTAAGCCAAACTCTCTTTTTGCATTCAGCCTTCTATCTCCTTTATCCCATTCCTCGATTTTGTTTCCTAGTTTATTTATAGTTTTCCTCAATGCACTTTTGTCCAGCTCTACACTAAAGATTGAATTCATCTTTTTACAAAAAGCATTCACATTGTCTTCAATCCATTCTTTATCCAACAACACACAGAAGAAACATACCCAGTAAGCCTTAGGCATTTTCTCACTCATCTTATCCATAATGGTGAGCACCATAGGAGCATGCTTGCTAATGCCAGACCGCTTACCTTCTTCTTCACTAAATTTGCATTCTATTTTGGAAAAATCGAAATCAAATATCTTACTAGGCACTCTATTCGCTTCTCTCAACTCATCAATATCCTGATAAACATAAGTAAGCGTTAATACAAACTTAAAGAAAGCACAGATCTTATCCTCATCCTTTCTTATCTTAAACAGCAGTCTGCCGGCTTTTACCTTATCCAGAGAATACTTACCACCCTTAAAAACGCAAATGCTCCTAAAGCAGTTATACAACTTATTGGCATTCATCTTCTTGGGAATTTCATGCTCGGAAAAATCAATTTCAGCCTTATAGTCATCCTTCTGCTTTTTGGTGACGTTGACCTCAATATTATCCAATACGCCAGACTTGAAGAGTTCAATAAGAACCTTCTGAACATGTACTATTAACGATTCTTCGGTTATTTCATCATCCAAATACCTTTCTCTCCATTCCTTATGAGATTTCAGCACAGAGGAACCAATCTTATTATTATAGGCAAACAACTGCTTATTATAGAGGTTTTCATAAAGACTTGCCCCATGCTTAGCTTCTATTATCTTGGCAATATCCAGAAGTGCAGCACACAGTTTTTTAAGTGCAGAATCTATGGCAAAATCAAGAACCTTATCATTAAATACATTATTATTCATCAGGTTATTGATGGTTGTCTTGAACTTATCTCTTTCCATATAGGTAAGCCCATCGAATTGATTCTTATTATTGTCATCAGATGAGGTTTCTGGAACCGGTGGCAACATATCTGCCATACTATTGGCAAATAAGGATTTGTCCATATTCAGCGACTCATAAGTCAAAGAAGTAGCATACTGATTAGTCTTAGATTTAGTTTCTATCCAAGTTTCCGGTTTACTCCATTTCACGTAATCAACATCTCTATCAATATCGATGATTAGATTAGTTTTAAGGTTCTGTCCTATCTTTCCAAACATTTCGCTACTTTCAAACATAGCAATAAGTAACGATAGTTTATGAATAGTTCTATCGCCAGCACAATCCCCATAGCAGGTTTTATATTCCTGCATGAGCATTTCCAAATCCTTTAAGAATCTTGTTTTGCCTGCTGCCATATTATTCGTATAAAAAGTGTGGGCAAAAACCCATACGCAATCATCGCTCAGAGGCCGACCAAAGCCCTAACTTCAGATATACATACAAGTCTTGCCCACGTCGTAGATTTTTACTTCTACACATGAGCGCCGCTTGTTGCCATCCTTGAAGTTAGCTTATCTTCTATTGAAGTTTGGTCGTTTCTGAGCGATAAGATTTATACTTGCTGACAACGCTTTCCGTGCACCTACCTATAGGGATAGGCTCCTGTTTCTATATCTTTTCTTTCCTTATATTATAAAAGTTTATAAATCAATGAATCGTTCTACGAATCGTTTAAACTTTTCAATGACAGTCTTCTTTTTCTGTTCACGTTTATTGCCGGCACCAAAGATTGGCATCGGGGGCAGTACTGTTGTAATTGCCATTCCACTCTCCTCTACGTAACCTTCATGCAGAGACTTGGTGATAAAATCACGTGTAGCCTCTTCCCTCAGGTTCTCTTCGCTAATAATGGTTTCCAGTTCCTTTTTCATCTGCTGACGGATATAATTCTGCCATTCTTCGTAAACATCTACATCCTTACCTTCTTTTATTACATGAAGGTAGCCCTCTATGAGATCTTTCTTATCCCTCAACTTCGGACTTGATGTTATACAACGGATAATATCCTTGATAAGCTCTGCATCTTCACAGTTGCTATCATGATATTTCTTCACAAGAGCCAGGATGTAAGGAATATCAATATCAAACTGGCGAATCAGTTCTATCTCAAATTCCAAATCATCCGTTCCGTTACCTCCGTCTCCACCAGTATGTCCACCACCGCCACCCGTGGTTCCGCCTTTCACATCATCACAGAAGCTGAGGTACCAAGATTGGTAGTCCTGCCTGTCACCTTCACAGATGATGCGGATTGCATTGCGCTCTTCCAGGGTTTCCGGATTAAACTGATCAAAACTTATCAGTATATTAGTCTTCTTGACGAATTGCCCATACAACTTGACGAAGTCTATCTTTTGAGCCAGCGGGATGGAAGGATTCAACTTGCAGAGCGGATATTCCTGCAGAAGTTTCTCAGCCAGTTCCTTATATCCTGCCTGATGTTTCCCATCTTCCTCGTAGCCATTGTAATATTCCTCAAATGTTCGCATCAGAATTATACTGTTGGCATTAGCATCGCCGAAAAGCCCGAAGCTCCTGTTGGTGGCTTCTATGAGATTGCGGAAACAAACGATGTTGCCACAATTCTTATAGGCATTCAGAATACGGTTGGTTCGGCTGAAAGCCTGCAGCAATCCATGCATTCGCAAATTCTTGTCCACCCAGAGCGTATTGAGACATTTTGCGTCAAAGCCCGTCAGGAACATTCCTACCACAATGAGCAGATCAATTTCCTTGTTCTTGGTGCGCCAGGAAAGATCCTTGTAGTAGTTTTGGAACAATTCAGCACTCGTATTGTATGAAGTTCCAAAGCAATGGTTGTACTTTTTTATACAGGAATCCAGAAATTCCCTACTCGTAGAGTCCAGTTCCTTAATGCCTTCCGGGTCTTCTTCTATATTTCCGTTACTGTCGTTCTCAGCCTCGTTGGCTGCTGAAGTAAAGATGGTTGCAATCCTTAGCTGTGGGGCCCCCGGCTCAGCCATCTGCCGTTCCAGCTCCTTATAGTATTCTATAGCCATTGGCACACTATCGCAGGCAAGTATAGAGTTGAATCCCGTGGTGGAAACCTTTGCCTTCTGTTCTTCTACCCTATCTTCCTTCTTTTTCTTATAGTTCTTCACAACTTCCTCTACATTGGTCAACACCGAGGCTGTCCACTGAACAGAACGCTTGGTCTTTATATCGAAATGTTCAAGAAGATATTTCACATTCAAAGCTATACGCTTGGAGTCGAGATAGTTTGTGTTCTCCACCTTCTTTCCATCTACCATAGCCGTCTGCGTGTGGTATTCTACATTGAATTTCAACACATTCTTATCGTTGATGGCATTGATGATGGTATAAGTGTGGAGGGGCTTGGTATGATTGCCCTTTTCGTCCAACTCTCCGCCAAACACATCTGCAGTAGTCATCATTTCGCCCTTTTTACCACTGGCATTAACTCCAAATATCGGGGTGCCGGTAAAGCCAAACATGATGTACTTCTTGAAACTCTGCTTAATCTGTTTCTGCATGGCGCCAAACTGCGAGCGGTGGCACTCGTCAAAGATGAAAACGAAAACCTGGTCAAGAACCTCCTGCTCTATCAGCTTTTTTCTCAAGAGGCTCGACATCTTCTGTATCGTGGTGATGATGATGTTCGAATCATCGCTACCGGCATTGAGCTGATCGAGCAATATTTTACTGTTCACATTGCCATTGGCACAGTTAGGGCAGAAACGGTCGTATTCCTTCATCGTCTGATAGTCCAAATCCTGTCGGTCAACGATGAATACTACCTTATGTACTCCCTCTATATCGCTTGCAAGCTGAGCCGTCTTGAAAGAGGTCAGGGTTTTGCCCGAACCGGTAGTGTGCCAGATGTAGCCTCCTGCCTTTCTAGACCCTTCCCAATGATGATTCAAGGCAATCTTGATACGCTGGGTAATACTCTCGGTAGCAGCTATCTGGTAAGGACGCATCACCAGCAGTTCCTTATCAACATTGAACACACAATATTTGGTAAGAATTTCGAGCAGCGTACGTTTTACGAGGAAAGTCTTGGTAAAGTCCTCAAGGTCGCAGATAAGGTTGTTTTCCCTATCGCTCCAGTAGCTTGTAAACTCAAACGAGTTGCTCTGAATTTTCTTTTTCTTCCCCTTCTGCTTGTCAGCTTCCTGCTCACGAGCATAGCGGGTGGTATTGCTGTAATACTTGGTCTCAGTGCCATTGCTGATGATAAACAGCTGAATGTAATCAAACATTCCCTTGCCTGCCCAGAAGCTTTCGCGAGCATAGCGGTTTATCTGGTTGAAGGCTTCCCTGATGCTTACACCTCGGCGTTTCAGCTCAATATGAACGAGTGGCAGACCGTTAACCAGGATGGTTACATCATAGCGGTTGGCATGGGTTCCGCCAGCAGGTACGTACTGGTTGATAACCTGCAGATTATTCTTGAACACGTTATCTTTATGGATAAGGTGAACATTGGTCTTAATACCGTTGTCACGTTCTATTTCTACTGCGGTATTTTCTTTTTGAATCATGCCTGCCTTATCTTCCATCGTGAGCGTTTCGCCGGTTAATTTATTCTGCAGACTTTTCCACTCCTTGTCAGAGTATTCTGTATCGTTTGCCTTGCCCAGCTGTATGCGTAGGTTCTCCAGCAACTCTTTCTCGTTGTGGATGGAAGGATATTCGTAACCTTGTCTTTGCAGTTGTTCGATAAGCCAGCGTTCCAGATCCTGCTCACTTTGGTAAGCATTACCATTTTTCCTTGATGACTCGTATTTCGCCACCACGGTACAATAGTCTTGCTCTGCTATGATTTTATAACTTTCTGCCATAACGTTATTAATAAAAAGAATTTATTCAAATGTCAGCAACTTTTCTCTGTAGTATTCATACTGCTTCTGGCGTAACTCTATCATCTTCTCCAGCTTCGAGATGTAGGTCTCGAATGTGTCGAGGTTGGAAGCGATTTGGCGCTGCTTGTCCTCTGGTTGAATAGGGATATAAACTTTCCCCAATCCTTCAGCAGAGAAAGATGAAATCTTACCGCTTGAAACATACTTTTTCAACTGTTGATGATAAATGTTCGAACGCAGATAATATGAAATATACATAGGAATTTGATGATGTTTCAGTATATAACATGAATCATGGACTGCAGCAGGTTCTTCTCCCATCCAAACGAGCCCTACACCTATATCATAATCATTTTCACCAGCACCAACTATAACAACATCCCCTTTATGCGCATATCGCATCTTTTTAGGAAAATCTCTTTCGAGAAATGTCTTAGCAGTTGCAGCCTTGGTTCCATAATATGTATACATATCTCCATAATGAATGCATGGTTGCCCCTCTGTGCGAATATCGTCACGAACAAACCGTTTGCCACGAATTATAGAACCTAAATCAGAAATTTGCACAACAGAATTTTCCGGAATGTCAGCTAACCTCATCATGCCATCAAAATCTCCGCCGTAAAAACTATCTATATAATACTCCATCTGCTTCTTCCTCATCTCTACTTCCTGTTTCATCTTGTCGATGAGCGAGGTGAAGGAATCAAGAATAGAGACAATCTCCTTTTGAATGTTAAGCGGAGGTAACGGAATCTCTATATCTGCAAAACGCATTCTATTTACATTAAAGCGAGTAACTCCAAAAGCCGTTTTTGAAATAGCAGTTCGTATGGATATACTTCGGAGCAGATGTCCGATGTATGAAGGTAAAACTTCATTCATGTCATTTAGCCGAAAGCCGAAACAGAAGCTATTCAAGTATATTTTCTCTTTGGGGACAAACAAGACTACGGATGACATTCCAGCATCCGCTGGGGTTTCTGACGACCCCGTAATGAGTATGTCGCCCCATAATACTTCGTTTTGCTTCTCATCTTTTCCAACAACAACGGTATCCTTTATTGCAGGATTTAAAACAGGGTTGTTAAAAATATTGCGGTACGTAACCAACAAAGCATTTCCTTCTGAAAAATCACTTTTAGATTTCCCAGATAATCCACTATAGAATGTACCAATTTCCTTTAACCTAACTCTTCTCATGTGTTACAAACTCGCAATTTTATTAGCAATCTCTGTATTCAGAGTAAATATTTCCGCCTGCAATGTCTGAATCTCCTCGTTTAGTTTAACAATATCAATCACTTCCCTTTTATCTTCCTTCTCTACATAAGAAGAAACGGAGAGGTTGGCACCATTGGCTAGAACTTCATCATTGCTAACGAGCTTGGTAAAATATTGTTCTTCCTTGCGCTCCTGATAAGCATTTACTATTCTGTTTTGGTTCTTATCCTCCAGCTTGTTCTTGTCGCCCTTCTTCTCATATTCTTCTGAAGCATCCACAAACAAAATATTATTATCTTTCTTATTCTTCTTGATAACAATGATGCAAGTGGCAATGCCTACGCCAAAGAAAAGATTGGCAGGAAGCTGAATAACCGTATCCACGAAATTATTCTTGATCAAGTATTCGCGGATTTTCTTCTCTGCTCCACCACGATAGAGAACTCCAGGGAACTCAACAATGGCACAAGTACCAGTTTCGCTAAGATGGTAGAGCATGTGCATTGTAAAGGCAAGGTCTGACCTCTGTATAGGAGCCAGCACACCAGCAGGACTGTATCGTACATCATTAATCAGAATCGTGTTATTTTTTCCCGGCCAACTCTTGGAGTATGGCGGATTGCTCACGATAGCATCAAACTTCATTCCAAGATGATGAGGAGTAGTAAGCGTGTTGCCCAACTGAATATCAAACTTAGCATAGTTCACGTTATGCAGAAACATATTGATACGGCAGAGATTGTAGGTTGTAGGATTTATTTCCTGACCATAAAACTCTATTTCCGAAGCTTTTTCACCTACATATTTCACAAACTTCATCAGTAAGGAACCCGAACCGCAGGCTGGGTCATAAACCTTCTGAATGTTAGGATTGTTACTGCTGGCGATGCGGGCAAGCACTTCACTCACCTCCTGTGGCGTAAAGTATTCACCACCACTTTTACCTGCCTTTGATGCATACATCTGCATCAGGTATTCGTAGGTGTCGCCTACTGTATCAATACTGTTGTCTGTAAACGTCTTGCTGAGCTGCATATCCCGCACCTTGGTCAACACCTTGGAAATGCACTTGTTACGCATTTCTACAGAGTTGCCGATACGGGAGCTGTCGATGATGAAATCAGAGAAAAGTCCCTTTACCTGTTCCTCGCTATCTGTACCGGCAGCACTTGCCTCAATAGAACGGAACACTTGGGCTAGCGTTTCATTGAGGTTAACATTCTTCTCTGGCGAAGCAGCTACTCTCTGAAACAATTGACTTGGCAGAATAAAGAAGCCCTTTTCCTGCACCATCATTTCGCGAGCCTCCTTTGCTTTTTCATCTTCCATTTTAGCATAATCAAAGTCCTTGATTCCAGCAGCAGCCTGCAAATTATTAATGTAGTCGGTAAGGTTTTCTGAGATGTAACGATAGAATATGGCACCCAAGACATAAGCCTTGAATTCCCATCCATCAACAGCACCTCTTAATTCCTCTGCAATACTCCAAATCGTTTTATGAAGTTCTTCTCGTTCTTTATTGTATGTTCCCATAATATATATGTTTAGTTTTCTACGAGCACAAGCTTCCAGTCCTCATTCTGCAGAACGAGGTTTCCGTTGTTGTCCGTAATGGTGAATATCTGATTATCTATCTGTATTTTGTTCTCCT
>ERZ1023690.144-NODE-144-length-14140-cov-7.593823_pt1 | contig 14140 bp, 10 predicted proteins | sample MGYA00380347_ERZ1023690 | MGnify/ENA primary metagenome ERZ1023690 (study PRJEB33179, sample SAMN07449029) | human gut metagenome | biome: Human-gut; feature: Human associated habitat; material: Faeces | host: Homo sapiens | place: India:Kasaragod | collected...
GAAGTTGACGAAGTATGGCAGAAGCTGGCTAAGGAATATACCGAGGAGACCGGTGTTCCTGTAAAGGTTGTAACCGCAGCAAGTGGTACTTATGAGCAGACCCTGATGTCTGAGATCGCTAACAAGGAAGCACCTACCCTGTTCCAGATCAACGGACCTATCGGTTATCAGAACTGGAAAGACTACTGCGCAGACTTAAAGGATACAGACCTGTACAGCTGGTTAATGGATAAGAGCCTGGCAATCACCGGTGAAGACGGTGGTGTATATGGAATCCCTTACGTAGTAGAGGGTTATGGTATCATTTATAACGACGCTATCATGCAGAAGTACTTCGCACTGGACGGCGCTAAGGCAGCAAGCATGGATGAGATCAACAACTTCGCTAAGTTAAAAGAGGTTGTAGAAGATATGCAGGCTAAGAAAGATGAGCTGGGTATTGAAGGCGTATTCGCTTCCACATCCCTGACTCCCGGTGAAGACTGGAGATGGCAGACTCATCTGGCTAACATCCCTGTATACTACGAGTTCAAGGACAAGGGTATCACCGATACCGACACTCTGGAGTTCACTTACTCCGATAACTTCAAGAACATTTTTGATCTGTACATCAACAACTCCTGCACAGCACCCGGTCTGCTGGGAAGCAAGTCTGTAGACGACTCCATGGCTGAGTTCGCTCTGGGTCAGGCAGCAATGGTACAGAACGGTAACTGGGGTTGGAGCCAGATCAATGGCGTAGACGGTAACACCGTTAAGGCTGAGGATGTTAAGTTCCTTCCTATTTATACCGGCGTTGAAGGTGAAGAGAACCAGGGACTGTGCACCGGTACTGAGAACTTCTTCTGCATCAACAAGGAAGCTTCTGCTGAGGATCAGGCAGCATCTATCGCATTCGTTGAATGGCTGTTCTCTTCTGAAACCGGTAAGGCAGCAGTAACCAATGACCTTGGCTTCATTGCTCCTTTCGATACCTTCAGCGATGATGAAAAGCCCACCGATCCTCTGGCACAGGAAGTTCTTCGTTACATGGCAGATACCTCCAAGACATCTGTATCCTGGAACTTCACTTCCTTCCCCAGCCAGCAGTTCAAGGATGACTTCGGTGCAGCTCTTCTGGAGTATGCTTCCGGTTCCATCGACTGGGACGCTGTAAAGACAAAAGTAGTTGACGAATGGGCAGCTGAAAAGGCCGCAACCGCAGCTAACTAATTGATCTCAACTTATAACTATTCTGAATCGTTATCCATCTTATATAACTTCAGACACAGGGGGCGGTGGTGGTACCACGGCCCCCGTGTTTGTAAAACCCGGAATATCATGTAAAAAGGAATTAATAGGAGAAGGCTTATGCAAAAGACATTAAAACGATATTTTCCCATTTTTGTACTGCCTACATTGATCGCATTTTCCTTTGCATTTATCATACCGTTTGTTATGGGCGTATATCTGTCCTTTTGCAAATTTAAAACGATTACAAATGCACAATTTGTAGGCCTGGAAAATTATATCAAAATTTTTGCGGACAAAGATTTTGTCAACGCATTCGGTTTTACCTTAAAGTTTTCTGTTGTATCTATCATTACCATTAACGTGTTTGCGTTCATTCTGGCACTGGCGCTGACCAGAAAGATCAAAGGAACCAACCTGTTCCGTACCGTATTCTTCATGCCGAACCTGATCGGTGGTATCATCCTGGGTTATATCTGGCAGCAGATGATCAATGCGGTATTGTTGAAATATGAGACCACACTGGTAGCCAATCCTACCTATGGTTTCTGGGGATTGGTCATCCTGATGAACTGGCAGATGATCGGTTATATGATGATCATTTATGTAGCCGGACTACAGAATGTACCTACAGATCTGATCGAAGCAGCACAGATTGACGGAGCTACTTCGTTACAGACTTTATTCAAAGTGAAAATTCCGATGGTTATGCCATCTATTACTATATGTTTGTTCCTTACTGTATCCAACAGTTTCAAGCTCTTTGACCAGAACCTGGCGCTGACTGCCGGTGCTCCCAGCAAAAAGACCGCAATGCTGGCTCTGGATATTTACAATACTTTCTACGGCAGAAACGGTTACGAAGGTGTCGGTCAGGCAAAAGCAGTACTGTTCTTCATCGTTGTGGCAGTCATAGCCCTGGGACAGCTGGTACTTACCAGACGTAAGGAGGTAGAACAATAATGACTAAGAAAAAAACTTCCAATGTGATCATATTTTGTATCCTGTGTCTGCTGGTAGTTGCATTTTTAACACCTATTTTCTTCGTGCTGATCAACTCCTTTAAGGGAAAACTGTTCATCAGCAACAATCCGTTTGCACTGTCTACCGCAGAGACCTTTGTGGGATTGACCAACTATGTGAATGGTATTGAAAAAACCGGTTTTTTCACAGCTTTCGGGTGGTCTGCATTTATCACTGTATTTTCCGTGGCAGCGATCATTCTGTTCACTTCCATGACTGCGTACTATCTGACCAGAGTGAAAACCGGCGTGACCAACGTGCTGTATTACATGTTCGTATTTTCCATGATCGTGCCTTTTCAGATGGTAATGTTCACTATGTCTAAGCTGGCTAATATGACCCACCTGAACAACCCTCCCGGAATGGTGCTTCTGTACCTGGGATTTGGTTCCGGCCTGTCCGTGTTCATGTTCTGTGGATTCATCAAATCGATTCCACTGGACATCGAAGAGGCAGCCATGATCGACGGATGCAACCCTTTGCAGACATTCTTCGGTGTCGTAATGCCGATCCTGAAGCCCACAGCCATCACAGTAGCCATTCTGAATGCCATGTGGATCTGGAACGACTATCTGCTGCCTTATCTGGTGATCGGCCTGAGTACTAATTACAAGACCATACCGGTTGTAGTACAATACCTGGTAGGTTCTTACGGTGCAAAGGATCTGGGTGCCATGATGGCACTGCTGGTACTGTCCGTAATCCCTATTATCGTCTTCTATCTGACCTGTCAGAAGTACATTATCGAGGGCGTGGTAGCCGGTGCAGTTAAGGGCTAAAAAATAGAAAGATGTGGTTATTAATATGAGAAAAAGCGGAATATTACTGCCGGTGAGCAGCCTGCCGTCCCGCTACGGAATCGGCTGCTTTTCCAAGGAAGCATATAAATTTATTGACAGATTAAAAGAAGCCGGTCAGGCCTATTGGCAGATTCTACCATTAGGACCCACCAGCTATGGAGATTCTCCGTACCAGTCTTTTTCCACTTTTGCGGGTAATCCCTACTTTATTGACCCCGAGGATCTGGTGGCGAGAGGCTATGTGACCGCAGAGCAGTGCAATACCTATGACTTCGGCACGGATATCCATTCCGTGGATTACGGCAAAATCTATAAGAGCCGTTTCCGCCTGTTGAAGGAAGCATTTGATAACAGCCATATTGAAGAAGATGCGAGATTTCAGGAGTTTGTACAGAAGAATGCATACTGGCTGGAGGATTATGCACTTTATATGGCCATCAAGGATGGTTTCCGCGGCATCTGCTGGGCAGCCTGGGAAGAGGATATCAAGCTAAGAACCCCGGCTGCCATGGACAAATATCGCAGAAAATATGCGAAAGAGATTATGTTTTACCAGTTCCAGCAGTATCTGTTCCAGGTACAGTGGGAGAAACTAAAGACCTATGCCAACGATAACGGCATCAAGATTATTGGGGATATTCCCATTTATGTGGCATTTGACAGCTCAGATGCCTGGGCGAATCCGGAGCTGTTCCAGTTCGATGAGAATTGTGAGCCGGTAGCAGTGGCGGGATGCCCTCCCGATGCGTTTTCCGCCACCGGACAGCTGTGGGGCAATCCTCTGTATAACTGGGAACATCACAAGGAGACCGGTTATGCCTGGTGGATGCAGCGGTTGGCAGCCTGCTTTGAACGCTATGATGTGGTACGTATCGATCATTTTCGTGGATTCGATGCTTATTATGCGATTCCCTATGGGGAACCCACTGCGGAGCACGGCCACTGGGAACATGGCCCGGGATATGATATTTTCCGTTCCATGAAGGAAAAATTGGGAGAAAAAGAAGTTATTGCAGAAGATCTTGGCTTTTTAACACCATCTGTGATAGAATTAGTGAAGAAATCCGGTTATCCAGGTATGAAAATTTTGCAGTTTGCATTTGATTCCCGTGAGGAAAGTGATTATCTGCCGCATAATTATACACATAATTGCGTGGTATATACGGGAACTCATGATAATGATACTGTGATGGGGTGGTATGACACCTTGAAGGGAGCTGATAAAAAGCTCTGTGACGACTATCTGCGTCTGAAAAATGCGGACGGAGAGCCGATTCCCAGAGAGCAGCTTCCCTGGGAATTTGTGCGTGCCGCAATGTCCAGCGTAGCGGATCTGGCGATCATTCCCATGCAGGATTATCTTGGACTGGGATCGGAGGCCCGCATCAACATTCCTTCCACACTGGGCATCAACTGGAAGTGGAGAATGGGGAACGGAGATTTTACAAAGGAGCTTGCAGGACGGATCCGCAGTATGACGAAGCTGTACGGCAGATAGGTCCGTAGGCTTGGAAAGGTTTGTGCTCCATGGAGGAAATCACGATCAAAGACATTGCAAGAATCTGCGGTGTCGGTGTCAGCACGGTATCCCGTGCCATAAATAACCACCCGGACATCAATCCTGAGACCAAGGAAATGATCATGCGGGTGATCAAAGAGAATAACTACGTACCAAACAACAGTGCCAGAAACCTGAAACGTCAGGATGCCAAGGCAATTGCAGTACTGGTCAAAGGTATTAACAACTCTTTCTTCAGCCAGATGATCAAGGTATTGGAAGAAGAGATCAAGGAAAAATCTTACGCCATGGTATTGCAGCATGTAGACTATGACGAGGACGAAGTGGAAGTGGCACTGAAGCTAGTCAAGGAAAAAAGACTTCGCGGCATTATCTTCCTCGGCGGTTATCTGGTGCACAGTGAGGAAAAGCTGGCACAGCTTCATGTGCCGTTTATCTTAAGTACCACGGGAATGCTGCCCAAGGGCTTCAGCCGCAACACCTATTCCTCCGTAGCGGTGGATGATACCAAGGAAAGCTACAAGATGGTGGACTATCTGTGCAAGAACGGACATAAGGATATTGCGATCCTCTGTGCCCGCAAAACGGATGCTTCCATCGGTAAACTGCGTCTGGAGGGCTATAAAAAGGCGTTGAAGGATAACGGAATAGAAGTAAGAGAAGAACTGATCCTGCCTATGAGGAGTGATTTGGAAGATTACTCCCTGGAGAATGGCTATATGGTGACGAAGGAATTCCTCGAGAAGCAGATTCCGTGCACGGCTATCTTCGCAATCTCCGATATGCTGGCGATCGGTGCCGGAAAAGCCTTGTCTGATGCCGGATACAAGGTGCCGGAGGATATTTCTCTGGCAGGCTTTGATGGTGTGGAAATCGGGAAATATGTTATCCCGTCCTTGACGACTTTAAAGCAGCCGGTGGACAGCATGGCGAGAGAGACGGCCCGGATCCTGTTCGACATCATCGGGAAAAAGGCGAAGCACCAGCACTGCGTGTTCGACGGAGAACTGGTGGTGCGGGATTCCACTATGCCGAGGACTTAGACTATGCAGATATATGGTTTTAACAAGACAACTTTATTAGATTATCCGGAACATATTGCAGCCACTGTTTTTACAGGGGGCTGCAATTTTCGCTGTCCGTTTTGTCACAACGGGGAACTGGTGCGGGATCCCGGCTGCCAGCCGCTCATTCCGGAGGAAGAAGTACTCTCTTACCTGAAAAAAAGGCAGGGGATTCTTCAGGGGGTCTGCGTCACCGGAGGAGAGCCGACCCTGCAGCGGGACCTTCGGGCGTTCCTGCAAAAGATCAAGGAGCTGGAGTATCCCATTAAGCTGGATACCAACGGGTATATGCCGGGGGTATTGTGGGAATTGTTGCAGGAGCACCTGATTGATTATGTGGCGATGGATATTAAGGCTTCCAGGGATAATTATGCTCGGGCGGCGGGACTGCCGCATATAGATATCTCCCGCATCGAGGAGAGTATCGGCATCCTGAAAAGCAGCGGTATCCCCTATGAATTCCGCACTACTGTGGTAAAGGGAATCCACAGGGTGGAAGAATTCGAGGACATCGGTAAATGGATCGCCGGATGCCCTGCGTATTATCTTCAGAATTACGAAGAGAATGAAAACTGCCTGTACCGGATGATACAGACAGCGGAATGTGACGATGTGAAACCGGGCGGTGTAGATCTGTTCGGCGCATTTTCCAGAGAGGAACTGGAACAGATGGAGGAACTGGCCCGGAAATATGTGGGGAAAGTTGTGCTGCGGGGCGTGGAATAGACGCTGTGCCTCCCAGCTACATAAGCTGTTGTATTTTTACAAACTCATCAAAGCGAGGTAAGGCCAGCGTGACTTTCCCGTATTCTTTGGAAATAATGACACCTTTTCTCTTTAAACGCTCACGATAGACAGAGAAAAGTTCAGATTTCATATCTAATCGCTCACGGAGAGCTTTTACCTGAGTCTCTCCGCTGAGAGACATTTCAGTTACGATTTTTTTATCCAGATCGGATAATTCCGACCATATTTTACTGTATACATATTCATCCAGATATTGGTCATATTCCGGCAAAATCTGTTCCAAAGTCTTTTTATCGCGATTTTCCCAGTAGAGATAACCAAGTACCTGAAAGGCAAAAGGATAGCCTTTGGTCAGTGAAGCCAGTTCTCCGGCAGCATCTATATCCAGAGAAAAGATATCCATATATTGTTTGCGGATAGCGGTATAATTGAGTGGCTCCAGGATTAATTTGGGTGCACGGTATAAAAAGGTCAGTACTTTATCATTTTGAAGATTATAAATATTTTCATATAATCCCGTCATCAGTAAAAAGATGGGATAGTCGTTTCGTAAAAAAATCTGAAAGGAGCTTGCAAAGATTCGGATATATTCGGAATTCGTCACTTCATCAACGCTGATCAGCAACCTTTTTTCACTTTTCTGGATATATTTCAACATGAGTTCCAGAGCGTTTTCGATATCCGTGACCGGAGCAGCGTTTTCAATGGATTCTCCCAGACCAAAAGCAGAAAAGTCAAGTTTTGCATTAATGAACAGCGTGTGTAATTCGGGAATGCTGTAGATTTTTGCAGCAAGACTTTGCAGTAAATCTCTGGTAGGATTCAGTTCCACAACGATCCAGTCTTCTCTTTTTCGTAATTCCGAAGCAATATTTGTCATCATTACAGTCTTGCCAGAGCCACGGACACCGGTGATCATGTAGATTTGATTGGATGGAATCTCGGCACAAAAGCTTTCCAGAATTTGGTTTGTTTCCGTGAGACGGGAGATATATTGCAACGGTTTTTTTCCAAAAGATAACGTAAACGGATTGGTACTCATAATGAAAACCTCCTTTTCTTATATTAGTTTATATAACTTTTAAATTCTTATATAACTTTATATAAGTGTATATAACTTTGTAATTATTATATAAGTTTATATAACTTTTGGCAAGAGATATTGCGGCTATGGGAAAGGAATGCAGAAGGAAAATGTAAACGCTTACTCTTCCTAAATAGACATTTTGTGAGAAAATGTGCATATTTTATAAAAAATAAATGTTGCGCAAAAATAATAGCTAAAACTTGCTCAAAAAATATATGAATAACTTCCAAAAATATTCAAAATACACAAAAATGGTTTACTAATGTGAAGCGATAGTGCTAATATATAGTACATAGTGTTGTAAGAGCTTACAAATATAATCGTTTATAACACATGCTAAGTGGAGGTATGGGAATGTTAGGCAGGAGAGGAAGAAAAGAGAGAAAACGACTGATGGCATTGCTTCTTGCGGGAGCCATGGTGCTGTCGGGAATGGGAATCAGCCCCATCTCTGTACAGGCAGAGGAAACGGAACCTGTGGTAGAACAGGTAAGTGAGACGGTTTCTGACGGAAATGCGGAAACAGCCAGAGAAGTGTTGGGAGAGGAAAAAGGTATTGCGGCAGCTTCGACAACACAGGATGCGAATGCAGCAATGGCTGCTGTGCAGAGTGGAACGGAAAAAGACCTGTATGAATTGGATCTGAGCAAGGGTCTGACAGCAGGAACAACGTATGATGGCGGAATTTCTGTACTTGAAACTATGAGTTTTAAATCTGGTTCAGCTAGTTTAGATGGGGTAAAGTATACAGGATGTGTACAGGGAGATAATTCGCCTAACCCGAACAAAGGAAAAATTCCTACCAGTGGTGCTGCAGTAAGACTGGAGGCGGAAAAAGATGGCAGAATCAAAGTTGTATTTAAAGCAAAAGGCAAAGATATTTATTTTTTGCAGGATGTAGATGGCAAGCCCCAAGGGATTGAGACCTTTAAGGCGGGAGCAGACCTGATTGCCAAAACTTATGAGGTGGAAAAAGGGGGCACTTATTATTTATATGCAAGTGGTAGTAAGATTATGATCTATGCTCTGACCGTAGATTACAGATCTTCCGTAAGCTGGGATGACATAGCAGCTCCCGTTCTGGGAACACCTTTTGTCAAGGACGGAACCATCACCGTTCCGTACACTGCACAGATCGGTGGAATCTATGCAAAATCTTTGGAAGTGACGATGTATGATGCTGATGGTAATGCGGTGGAGACAAAATCCGTTACTGCACAGGGAACCTCTGGAAATGCAGAGTTCCAGCCTACAGCGTCCGGCACTTACAGCTTTGAAGCAAAACTGATAGGAGAAGGCGAGAATACAAAAGCAAGTAATAAGACAACATCAATAGAATTTGTATTACCTATGGCAACGCCAAAGGGCTTAAATGCTGAGAATAAGGGACACGGCAATGTGAAACTGACCTGGCAGGCAGTTGCCGAAGCAGAGAGCTACAAGGTATCTGTGGACGGCACGGTTGTTGAAGAAGGAGTGACTGCATTGGCTCAGACGATCAAAGGATTGACGGTAGGTCAGGAATATACATTTCAGGTAGCTGCAGTCAGAGGAGAAAATGTATCCACTCCGGCGGAAGTAAAACTGACAATCACTGAAGATGCAGTGAAGACCTGGAAGTTTGCAGCATTTGGTCAGGGCGTTGACAACAAAACAGCGAATAACGGTTATAGTGGAAGCCTGGATACAGGTGATTTGAAGATCTGGGAGAAGAACAGCAAAGGAAAGCTGGTAGCAGCTTCAACGGATGGTCTGGCATTCTACTACACCACGATTGATCCGGCAACAGAGAACTTTACGTTATCTGCAGATATTACGGTGGACGAATGGACATACACCAACGGACAGGAAGGCTTTGGCCTTATGGCAGCTGACCGTGTGGGTGAGAATGGAGATTCCGGTATTTTCTGGAACAATTCCTATATGCTGAGTGCTACAAAGGTGGAATATCTCTGGGATGCCACAGAAGGCAAGGTATCTGATGCCGGAGACAAATACACCATGAAACTTGGTATCGGTTCCCAGGAAAAAATAGGTGTAACACCGGAAAATATGAACGACAGTCCTACAGATCAGGGCTTCCGGTCTACCATGACTACTCTGGAGACCAGTGCTGCAAACAGCGGAAACGGCGCGGGAACTTATAACATAGTAGGCAAATATACCAATTCTGCAGAAGCTGTGAAGGATATTACGGATCTGAACGTGCAGACCACTTTCCACATGACTTTGCAGAGAAACAATACCGGTTATTTCCTGAGCTATACCAATGTGGAAACCGGTGAGACCGTAACCAATAAATACTATCACGGCAAAGACGGAGACGAACTGACCAGATTGGATGCAGAGAACATCTATGTAGGTTTCTTCGCTTCCAGAACTGCAACCATCAGCGTTGCCAATGCAGTGCTGACAACAATCGATCCGGCCAAAGATGCTCCGGCAGAATCCAGACCGGTCACTTATGTAACACCGAATTATACGATTGATTCTGCTTCTGTAGCCAACAGTGCGGATTACGAACTGGTATATTACGGCAATGCGGACGGAACATTGAAAATTACCAACAGTGACAATGAAACCGTATTGTCAGATCCGGGTGTAAAGGCAAATACCAAGGTATATACCCATACGACACTGAAAAGCGGAAGCAACGTTTTCCATGTAGAGTTTACCCCGAATGCGGATTACAGACCTTCAGAGTATTCTCTGTTGAGTAGCTATGATACAGTAACATTTGACTTTACAGTAAATTATAATGTAAAGGGTAGAACGGTTATTTATGCTGCTCCTGAGGGAAGAAGTACGGGAAGCGGTACCAACAGTGATCCTGTGGATATTTATACCGCAGTGAAGAGCGTGGCTCCGGGCCAGATGATCGTGTTGAAGGGCGGTACTTATGCACTGGATAAGACGGTGACGATAGACAGAGGTGTCAGTGGAACTACAGATGCCAGAATCTATATGATTGCCGATCCGGACAGCGCTTCTCGTCCGGTACTGAATTTCCAGAGAAAATGTGCAGGTATGATCCTGGCAGGTGATTACTGGTATTTCCAGGGATTTGATGTAACAGGTTCTGCTAATTCCCTCAAGGGTATTCAGGTATCCGGCAGTCACAATACACTGGATGATATTATGGCATATAGAAACGGCAATACTGGTATTCAGATCAGCCGTTACAAGAGCACAGACGGAAGAAGCGACTGGCCTTCCTATAACCTGATCCTGAACTGTACTTCATATCTGAACGCAGATGCGGGATATGAGGATGCAGACGGATTTGCAGCTAAGCTGACGATTGGTGAGGGTAATGTATTTGATGGATGTATTGCAGCATACAATGCCGATGACGGTTGGGATCTGTTCGCCAAGGTAGAGACCGGAGCTATCGGTCAGGTGGTCATTCAGAACTGCGTGGCATTCAAGAACGGTTATGCACTGGATGAGAACGGACAGGAAGTAGATGCCGGTAACGGTAACGGCTTCAAGATGGGTGGTTCCAGTATCAGCGGACATCATATTTTGCGCAACAGTGTATCATTCGGCAATAAGGCAAAGGGTATTGATTCCAACAGCTGTCCGGATATTGAGGCATATTCTTCTACCAGTTATAACAATGAGTCCTTTAACGTGGCATTCTATACAAATGACGCAAAGAATACTGCATTTATAGCAAAAGGAATCCTGTCCTTTAAGGATAGCAGCAATGCAGCAGGGCAGACGGTTGCAGAACAGTTCAAACCGAAAGGAACTCAGGAGACCAGTGCCTACGAAAATGCAATGAACTATTATTGGAGAGGCGAGAACTCTACCAACAGTGAAGGAATAGCAGCTACAGCAGAATGGTTCCAGAACATGGATATGAACAGTGCAATCCACGGAGGCATTCGCAGAAATACGGACGGTACCATCAATATGAACGGTTTCCTGGCAGTGACTTCCGCAGTACCGGAAGGTGTTGGAGCCAGAATGACCGGAACCCCTTCTGCTGTATTTACGGTAGCGGCAGATGTGGTGAACAACGATGATGACGATGATGATGACAACAGCGGTTCTTCTGCAGCACCTGCAGTAGACTGGACGGATGTAAGCAACTCTGTACAGGATAAGGTGGCAGAGATGATGAAAAATCCTGCTATTGCAAGTGTCAACATGAACTTTGTATGCAGCGGTGAAGTCAAGGTGCCTCAGAATGTACTGAATACCATTAAAGGTACGAAGCTGACGGTGGCATTCCACAGCGGAAACGGTGTGTCACTGAGCATCAGTGGACAGGATCTGAAGAATAAAGATCTGTCAAAGATTCAGAATATTGATCTGACAGTAGACCAGACGAGCAACACAATCCCGGCAAATGTGGTATCCGCAAAGTCCGGAACCGTGAACAGACAGCTGGGGATCAGAGATACCGGCAGCTTCGGAGTGAATGTCAACATTCATGTAAATGTAGGCAAGGACAATTCCGGCAAGAGTGCAAACCTGTATCGCTATAATACAGAGAAGGGATGCCTGGAGTATTGCGGATCCTTTACCGTAACTTCCACCGGACAGTCCATGTTCGCATTGAAGCGTGGCGGCAATTATCTGGTAACTGTTACTGACCGCAGACCTTCCGAGAGCATCTGGTATACAGAGGGCGGTTATACGGTAAAGAGTGGTGATACGCTTTCCAGGATCGCTAAGAGAAATCACATGACTCTGGCACAGTTGCTTCGCAGAAATGTACAGATTACAAACCAGAATGTGATCAGAGTTGGTCAGAAACTGAATCTGGAATGATCGTAAAAACTGTAAGAGATAGAGAAAAAGGACAAGACGGGAAACTGAAAAACGAGAAAAACGGATGGCTTGGGAGGGCCATCCGTTTTTTTGTGTATACGATGAGTCCGCCTACTCGATTGGAAATATTTTATTGCACCTGATTGGGGCTCTTCTTTCCACTTTCGAAATCCAGAGCATTCTGCAAGGTAGTCTCTGCAATGGCTTCCAGTGCTTCTTTTGTGAAAAATCCCTGATGGGATGTGATCATGACATTGGGGAAGGACAAAAGCCTTGCGGTGGTAGAATGCTCCAGAATCTCATCGGAACGATCCTCGAAGACGTTTTTCGTCTCTTCTTCATAGACATCCAGACCGACCCCGGCGAACTTGTGCAGGCGGATGCCCTCGATAAGATCCTCGGTCTTGACCAGAGCACCCCGGGAAGTGTTTACCAGAATGACGCCATCCTTCATTTTCTTGATGGTGTCAAGCTGGATCAGGTGGTAGGTGGAATCCATCAGCGGGCAGTGAAGGGAGATCAGATCACTTTGCGCCAGTAATTCGTCTAAGGTCACATAGGTGACGAAATCTTTCAGATCCGGGTTCTCGTAGACATCGTAGGCGATGACTTTCATGCCGAAACCGTTACAGATCCGGCACATAGCTGCACCGATCCGGCCGGTTCCGATGATTCCGGCAATCTTACCATAGAAATTGAAGCCCATGAGTCCGGCGAGGCTGAAATCATTTTCCCGGACTTTGTTATAGGCTTTGTATAAGCGGCGGTTGCAGGCCAGAGCCAGAGCCATGGCATGCTCTGCGACAGCTTCCGGAGAATAACCGGGGACACGCATGACACATATGTCATATGCAGCTGCCTTTTCCAGATCCACGTTGTTGTATCCTGCGCAACGCAGCAGGACCAGACGGACACCTTTTTCGTGGAGAATTTTTAATGTGGCTTCGCTCACATTGGAGCTGACGAAAGCACAGACGGCATCGAAGCCGTCAGCCAGAGCAGCAGTACGGGGATCCAGATCCGACCGGATGTAATCAATCTGGATGCCGGGATATTTTTTCAGAGTTGCCTCGAAAGATTCTTTATCATAGCTTTTGGTATCATAAAATAATATTTTCATAACAGTCCTCCTCGGGTTGATTTTTATAGTATGTGTATTGTTATTTTTAATCATACTTAGATTTGGCTTTACTATAGCTCAAAATATGGGAATTGTCTATCATATTTAAAAAGTGAAATCGAGAATAATTATAAAAATGATGCAGATATGATGCAATCGGCAGATTTACTGGCTTCTGGAGGCGAGGATTATGAAAAAAATATTTTTTGCTGCAGTATTTGCGGGAGCACTGTTAGGTTTTACATCCTGCGGAAACCGGGAGATGGTGACGGATCCGGAGATGGAGACAGTTATAGACAGCATCAAGGAGACACAGAGCGGTCAGACGACGGAAGAGACGATGGCCGGGACTGAGGAGACTGCGGAAGTGTCCACACAGACGGAACCGACAGAAGGCCAGAGTGAAATACAGGGAAGTGAATGGGTGCAGTTTACCACAGAGGATCACGAGGGTAGCAGTGATCCCGAAGACAAGACCAGAAGTTATACCTATTACTATCCAACAGTTACAGTGACGATTCCGGGCAATGAGACGGTGCAGATGAAGATTCAGAAAGAGCTGGATGAATATGTAGACAGTTTTGTAGAAGGAATCGAGAACGGGGAGTTTGGTACACTTTATGAGGATATGCCGGTGTATGAGCAGAGCTATGAGGATCTTACTTTCCGTGTGATCCGCGCGGATGATAAGGTGATCAGCCTGTCGTGGGGGCTGGAAGGGTATGATCAGGGGGCTCATGGATGGTATACTTTGTATTATATGAACTA
>ERZ1023690.146-NODE-146-length-14064-cov-28.220572_pt1 | contig 14064 bp, 10 predicted proteins | sample MGYA00380347_ERZ1023690 | MGnify/ENA primary metagenome ERZ1023690 (study PRJEB33179, sample SAMN07449029) | human gut metagenome | biome: Human-gut; feature: Human associated habitat; material: Faeces | host: Homo sapiens | place: India:Kasaragod | collected...
GTCCTGAGGCTACAGGTTACGGTAACGTATACTTCCTCTGCAACATGCTCGCTACCAAGGGTATTGACATCAAGGGCAAGACTGTTTTGGTTTCAGGTTCTGGTAATGTAGCGCAGTACACTATGGAGAAGTTGCTCCAGTTGGGTGCTAAGCCAGTTACATGTTCAGATTCAGACGGTTACATCTACGACCCAGACGGAATCGACCGCGAGAAGCTCGATTACATCATGGAGCTCAAGAACGTAGAGCGTGGCCGTATCAAGGAGTATGCAGAGAAGTATGGTGTAAAATATGTTGCAGGTGCTAAGCCTTGGTTTGAGAAGGCAGACATCGCTCTCCCATCAGCTACTCAGAACGAAATCAACGAGGAGGCAGCCAAGGCTCTCATCGCCAACGGCGTTATCGCAGTAAGCGAGGGTGCTAACATGCCATCTACTCCAGAGGCTATCAAGGTATTCCAGGATGCTAAGATTCTCTACTCTCCAGGTAAGGCAGCCAACGCAGGTGGTGTTGCTGTATCAGGTCTTGAAATGAGCCAGAACTCAGAGCGTCTGAAGTGGTCTCGTGAGGAGGTTGATGCTAAGCTCCACGACATCATGAACGATATTCACGCTAACTGCGTGAAGTATGGTACTGAGCCAGACGGTTACGTAAATTACGTAAAGGGTGCAAACGTAGCCGGCTTCCTGAAGGTAGCTAAGGCTATGATGGCTCAGGGCATTGTATAAGGCTAGAATTTTTTTTTATAAAATTAATACAATAGGAAATTAGGAAATAGCGGGTCTGTGACAGATCCGCTATTTTTTTTTGTTTACTCCTTCCCCCACTCCTTCTTTACATTAAAGCAGGGACAGGCTTTGTTGGCAAATTCATTATGACCATGAATCGTGGCTAATGGATATTCCTCCTTCAGCTGCTCGATGAGCGAACGCATTGCCGCTTTCTGGTCTCGGGTTCTTGTATCCTTCGGCTTACCTTTCTTTGATAAGCCGCCGATGTAGCAAATGCCTATACTGATGGAATTATGGCCCTTGCAATGGGCGCCAACCTCCTCTATCGCACGGCCTACATGAATGCTGCCGTCACGATAAATCACGAAATGATAACCTATGCAGCGCATTCCGCGCTCCCGGTGCCAGCGGTCAATATCCGCTACGGTGAAGTTGCGACCTTCCTTGGTCGCACTGCAATGAATGATGATTTCCTTTATCTTACGCATGATATTGAATATTAATTATTGAAAAATAAGCAGATAATTGAGGGGGATTTCGTCAACACCCCAATCCCTGATAAACAGATTGATTCTGCATGGTAGATGCTTTTTCTTCATCCTCTTGAATTCCTCATCCAACAACTGGCAAAATTCATTATAGCATTCTTCTGATTGCGTAACGATTCCGGTATAATGAGACCTGCCCAGAATAATACTCTTGTTTCTCAGACGTAGCGGACCGTTGCCAGGCACGAAGCGAGCTCTGCGCCTAACAGTACGAGGCACGTAATGGGATCTTAACAGAATAACAGGCTTGATAACAATTTCATATTTTCCTCTTTCATACTTATTTTTCTTCTTTGTCTCCGACACCTTCTTTTGCTTGGTAGGAATGAGAGAAATCTTATAACGTCCTGCTGGCAAATGACGGTTAGGACGTTCTAAGGTGTCACAGAAAATCTTGCCACCTATAACCATTATGCCATCCACACTCCATGGAGTGAAGCGACGGCGGAATATATTGATGTTCATGATAATTTACAATGAATAATGAATAATGAATAATTGGATCAAGGCCGGCCATTAAGGCTGATTTAAGAACCGAAAACTTAATGACACTTAGTGACCTTGACCCTTAATAACCCCCCAAAATTATATGGTAGGCGAAACTTTCTGATAATGTCTGTCTGGCAATACGCTGATTAAGCCCTGGCGTTTCCAGTTTTTCAGCATCTGTTTCACTGATTCATGAGTGGCACTTGCCCCCTTAACAGCAACGCTCTGCTGCTCTGCCTGTTCGAAGGTGAAGGTTACGTCCAAACGTTCGAAGATGGAATCATTCTTACCCCGACGACAACGGTCCCAAGCAGATTGGCAGCAATAATCCTTTGATGAGAAAGCCTCTTCAATACGATTACGGAAGAAGTAAAGTGCATTATCCAGCTGATAGTCAGCCAGTACATCAAAGACATTCAGCATGGTTGGTGTCTGCGTCTTTACGAGCATTCCCTTCCACAAATCAGGCGACTCCTTCAGCTGTTTCTCGGCTCCATTGAAACCATGCTTCTGAATCAGCGTTTCCAGAACCTTGCAGAGCATGATGCAGGTCATCATTCTCATCGTGGTTGGACAGATACGGAAACGCTGGCGGGCTTTCACCTTGTCGTCATTTTTCATCGTTTCCAGTCTGATCTGTTCCAGCCATTTTCTACCCTTTTCCTCCAGCTTCGGCAGCACTACCTCACCCGACATCAGCGGCAGAAGATGAGCAATCTGAATAATGCGGTCGCGCTGACGTTCGTTCATTACATACATGTTGTCAGAAAGTGGAGTGAAGGTATTATCGGGCGTTTTTGCCACGATGATACGGCTCTGGAAACCATCCGTATAATTGCTTACTACTCGATAGAGCGCATCAGGCGTTCCACACATCACCACGTTCCATAACAGTCTGTCTATATGAACATTCACTGCATCTGCACTTCTTGCTTCACGCTCATAGCTTGTTCCGTCGTAAGCCTGTCTTAACATAACGGAAAAGTCGCTCATTGCCGATTTCCACTTCTGCGCTACGGTGTCAGCTTCCGGAGTAAACGAGAAGGCGTGCTTGCCTTCCGTGTTAGCCAGTCGTTCAGCCAGATTTGCCACCGTATTGTTCAGTGTCAAGCATCTTACAGGCAGTTTCGGCTCTTCCGGCTGCTCCTTCTTGTTCTTGGCTGCACGTTTCTTGGCTCGCCATTCATCCTCCTTCTGCTGATACATTTTGTCCATTTCCTTCACTTCCGAAGTCCATGCGTCAATCACGGGGTCAATACTTCCCTTGCCAGATGCAAAATCACCGGCGATGTAGGAGATGAGGTTCAGCGAGTTCATCTTGCCGTGAACGGAAACCTTCACGCCCGTTGCGAGCATTCCGATGGCAGGACAGATGGCTGTGATTACAGGCAGTGCCAGTGCCGGACCCACTGCGCTGATGGAATCCCGAATGCCTTGCGGCAACTTAGGCAGCGCATTATAATAGAACAGATCATCCTTGGCGTTAGCCTCGTCCAGCGCATTTACCAGCGCCTCATTGTCAGCCGCCGAACCACCACCTGCATTTCCTTGCTTCATTCGTTCCTGACGGATGGCAGAGAGCACATCCTTCAGTCGCTTAGGCATTTGCGTGATTTTCTCGTTCAATGCCGAGTTGATGCAAGCCATCTTTTCCTGTTCGGGAAACCCATCGTAGCAGGGAATAATCTGAGCCAGCAGATTGCGGTCAAAACCACAGATGTGGCGCAGGTTCACAGCCAGTTCAAAGGTCAGCGTATTGCGGTTGGAGCGCATCGGCTCCTGCCCATCATTATACATCTGCCACCACTTCTTAATGATTTCCCCATAAGGAATCCCAAGATAATTGTCCTGAGCAGCAGAAGTGGATGAAGCAGCAGAAGTTGAAGCAGCAGAAGTAGAATTTCTCGAATTCTTAAATTCTTGACCCTTAAAAACCCCTTGAGAATCCTTCTTGAATTCTTCCTTCCAAGGCTCATAATGCTTGTTTGCCTTATGCGCCCCTTCCGGCAGTTCCTCCTGTCCGTATCTTTCACGCTCTTCCAGGACTTTCCCTTCAGCAGCCACGGCAGCCTCATCATATTCATCCTTGAAGAGTCGTGGCGAAAGGAATAGCAGATCTTCGTCATCCGATGTGGTCGTGAAATAAACCCGGTTAATGTCGTGAGCCGAAGTATCCATTTCACACTTGAGCATCGTAGCAATCCTCACCTGATTCTCCAGAACCGTCTTGCCCTTTTCGCGTTCAAACACCGCATGTCCGCCTTGTCGTGCACTGCGTTCCAGCATCAGAAGTCCGTACTTGTCCGGTTCCTTCAACAGCAGTTTGGCAGCCTTGGCGAAAGCCTCCGGCTCATCCATATCAAATCCGAAAGCACCGCTTGGCAGTTTCATTCCCTTCACCACGCCTTGCGGATAATGGCCGGAGTAGTTAAACTGTACCAGTCTCCGTTTCGCAGCATCGTTTCCGGCACGAGCCAGACGCAAATTCGCCTTCTGCTCATTGCTTCCACGCAGCTGCTTATACTCCTCTTCCGAGGTGATGGAGCGGGCAACCTTATGCCCGTTCTCCACCTTAATTAAATAACAACTCATCTATCTGTTTCTACTTATCGTTTTAAGTTGAATACAAAAATCCTAATGTTTCAGTTGGTAATCCAATACCGCCTCTGCCCCTTCTTCAGCCTCAACAGCCAACGTTCGGGCGATGTTGATTCCCTCATGGCAAAACACCTTCAAGGTAAGCTGAACAGCACCGTCCTTGGTCTTGCTCACACGACCATGCGCCAGTTTCTTAATCAGTTCCGACTGAGTTCTGAGGCGGTGCTGAACCACGAAATCAAATGTTCCGTCAGGCATTTGCTGAGCCACGCCCATCGAACGGAATCGAGGAACCTTATTCACCCCCGATTCCTGAGGACTGAAGAGGAAATACTGCTTAGCATCATAGTAAGCCATTCCACCCAACTGCACATGCTGGCAGTCATTATTATTCACCTGCTGGTTCTGAACATTATTCTGAGCATTGTTCTGAACCTTGTTTACTTTCTTAACCATAATCTGAATTGAATTTTAGGAGAAGAAACATCCGGATTGTTGCGCGCTTTACCATGGAAAATCCTCCTCTGTTTCAACTCAGTTAATAACTAAGAATCTCCGCAATAAGTCTCCAAGCGAAGCCTCCCTTTTTACCTTTTTACCCTTTTACCCTTTATGGTAACGTGGTTGCAAAGGGTTAAGGTTCTTTTTACCTTTTTACTTTTTTACCCTTTTACCTTTTCAATGTCCGTAACCAGGATATCCTGATAAACCTGACCATTGTGTTCATGGGTAGTGAACCGGAGCGTTACCGCCACCAGCTCGCCCGGAGCATACTTACATTGCGCCATATTGCCCAACATTGCCGCAGCGTACAGGTTCTCATACTTGCCGCCCATCTCCTGGAGGATGATGTTGCATTTCATCATCTGTCCGTTCTCACTTTTCTGACTCTGCACAGCGAAGGTCTCACCCTGCTGCACCACTCTCATAATCTGAGTATACATACTATATAATTGTACGAAGAGGTTACAAGAGCACCAAACCATTTCAGCGTTGTCTTGTTTCTTCGACGCTGCAAAGATATAATGATTTCCAAACGTAAAAGCAAAAAAAAATCCTCCACGAATCCGTTTGGGGGATGTGGGGGATATAGTTTATATTTTTAGGGGATACTATTGGGGGATACTATCTGAACTTTTCCACTCTTTTTGTATTTATCACCGTTCCCGGCTTAGCATACTTGGCGTCTTGAAATTCATCATCCAACTTGTCAGCAATCTCTCTGTAAATGTCACAACATTGTGGCGCATCACAATCAGCAAGTGTCCATTCATTATAGTCATTTTGCTTGAAATAAGAATTTATCTCATGAAAATCGGCCGTAGAACATTTTAGTAAGGTACTGAATGCAGAATTGATCTGGTCAATGAAAAGACGCTGAGTTGACTTCTTCAGCCAATTCTTGTTGAAGAAAACCTTATAAACAATAAACCAATGTTTCTGGGCGTTGAGCGTTTTGTCTTCGATTAAGTCTTTAAGTTTAAGCATCAGCTTGTCTACATCCACATTCTCCTTGAATGCGATGTTCTTGAATACGGCTTCAACCTTCATTCTGCTATGCTCCTTGGCAATCTGATAAGAAAGATACTTATCGAGAAAATCGTAAATATCGTTGTAGGTCTGTTCTTTCTGTTCCAGAATATAAGCAACAGTCAGTTTGATATTCCTGCCATTGTTGTGAAATACCTGTCCGAATCGGCAAGCGAAAAGAATATTAGCCCGTTCTACGACAATGGTATTCTTCAGCTGGGTAGCATCAGGATAGATAAGCGCTTCATCCTGGCTGTCCTGCATGTAGATTAGCTCCAATCTCTCCTCATTTTCCTCACGATAACGTTTCAGAACCTTCCGGAACAGGTCTTCGTAATAGGTTTCACTGATGAAGGATTGTCTGAAACCATGAAATCCCTCATCAAGCATGAGGATGATGTCATTGATCATTTTGCGCATTTCTTCTCCTTCATAGTCTTTATAGTTGGTAAGCATAGGTTCCAATTCTATCTTAACCTGATAGAATCGCTCTTTCTTATCATCCAGCAAAGACCATGCAATATTTTCTTTCAACAAATTCAGTAAATCGAAAATATCTCTCACATAATTACGCAAGATTAGTTTCCAGGCTGTTATTACTTCCTCTTTGTTTGTTTCCACTTCTTCTTTGCCCAAAAGGCGAAAGCTGAATTTGAATCGGGCGGCTTTATCTTCCAGCAATGTCAGTTGCTCATCTTGTTCCTCTGTCTGCATATTACTTTTCTAGGTTTGAATTGTTATGTTGTTTAAATAAGCGGCATGGGGTTCCCTGTAAGTACCAGTATTAAGGTACCTGCAAGAACCTACGACAAGGTACAAACAAGTACTGCCCACGCCGTAGAGGAGTGGACGCCTTGCTGTCACCTTCTTCTTGTCGTTTTTGAATTTTGCAGGTTCTAAATACTGTAGAAGTGCAGATAATCAGCGTCAATATCTATATGTTATTTTCTCTTGTTTACTTTCTGTTTCTTACTTCAAATTTTAAAGGGTTGATACTACGTTTTCTTCATCATCCGCCCAGTGGTCGCATTGGCGCATCACAGTTTCCAGCGCCTTTTCTGCACCCTCTGGTGGATACTTATACTTTTTGAGCAGTCGCTTCACCATCACTCGCATCTTCGCCCTCGCCGATTCCTTGCGGTTCCAGTCGATGGTGCGGTTGCGGTGCAGTACTTCCGTCAGTTCACGGGTCAGTGCCACAAACTCCTCGTCGGAGTAAGCCTGCCGCACTCCTTCGGGCGTGGAGAGCGCATCATAGAATGCCTTCTCCTCGGGCGAAAGTCCCAGGTCGTTGCCCTCTTCCTCCGCCTGCTTCATCTGCTGAGCCATCTTCAACAGTTCCTCTATCACTTCCTCGTTGGTGAGCAAGCCCTTCAGATAGTTGGAGAGACTCTGGCTGAGCATGTCGGAGAAGAGGTCGCTCTGAACCACGTTGGTCTTCTGCTGCTGCTTGATTTTCTCTTTCATCAGTTTGGTGAGCAGTTCCACCGCCAGATTCCGCTCCTTCATGTTCTTCACCTCCTGGATGAAGGCGTCGTCGAAGAGCGAGAACTCTATCTGGCGGTCGCCGAAGAGATTGATGACTCCATCGGTCTTCACACTCTGACGGAGCAGGTCGCCGATGCGCTCGTTGATTTCATGTCGGCTGATCTTGCCCTTCTGCGAGAGTTTGAGCATCATCACGCGCAGCGCATCCATGTAGCACACCTCCGCCTTCTGCTGCTCATCCAGAAGCGAACGGCAGAGCGTGGTGGCGTTGTGAAGCAGATTGCTGTGCTCCATGAAATTCTTCTTGCGCTGAACCATGGCTGGAGAACTCAGGAAGTTGGCTCCGCTCGTAATGGCGAGTGCCCGCTTCGAGTTGTCCTGTTCGAAGAAGCCGGAATAGTCGAAACCATGAAGCTGGTCTCGGCAGATTTCCATCTCTTCCTTCCATTTCACCTTGGCGGTCTTGGCGATGTCGGGGTCTCCGAAGCGGCGGCGGTCACGGTTGGTGTACTGCTGCATGGCACTCTTCAGCGCCTGCGCAATGCCTACGTAATCCACTATCAGTCCGCCTTCCTTGCCCGGGAACACCCGGTTCACACGGGCTATTGCCTGCATCAGGTTATGACCGCTCATCGGCTTATATACGTACATGGTGGCGAGCGACGGAACATCGAAGCCCGTAAGCCACATATCTCTTACGATGGCGATTTTCATCTCATCGTCGTTGTCCTTGAATTTTCTTGCCAGTTCCTTTTTGTAGGCTTCGTTGCCGATAATCGGCTGCCAGTCTTCGGGGTCCTGGTTCGAACCGCTCATCACTACCTTTACCTTCTCCGTCCACTGGGGGCGAAGCTCCAGCATCTTGCGGTAGATTTTGATGGCGATGCTTCGGGTCAGTGCCACGATCATTGCCTTGCCGGTGAGTTCCTGCGCACGGTTTTCCTCGTAGTGCTTCACAATATCCCTTACCAGCGTGTCGATGGTGGCGTCTTCGCCCAGGAGTACTTCCAGACGGCTGTGCTCCTGCTTTGCCTGCCTGATTTGCTCCTCGGTGGCTCCCTCATCGGCCAGGTTGTCGAACTCATCGTTCAACAGGTTCATCGTGTCTTCATCGAGGTTCAGGTTCACCACACGGCTCTCGTAATAGACCGGACGGGTGGCGCCATCATCTACCGCCTGACTCATGTCGTAAACGTCGATGTAGTTGCCGAACACTTCCTCCGTGTCTCTGTCGCGGTCGCTGATAGGCGTTCCGGTGAAGCCGATAAATGAGGCGCCTGGCAGGGCTTCTCTCATCTTCTGGCTGAATCCCTTCTTCATCGTCAGACTTTTGTTGTCCCAGTGCTCTTCGCCGTATTGCGAGCGGTGCGCCTCATCGGTCATCACGATGATGTTGCGACGGGTGGAGAGTGCCGAATCGCCTTCTTCAAACTTCTGAATGGTGGTAAAGATGATTCCCCCACTCTTTCGGTTACGCAGCAGATTGCCCAGGTCTTCACGGCTCTGGGCGTTCTGTGGTTCCTGACGAAGGAAGTCCTGGCAGCGGCAGAACTGACCGAAGAGCTGGTTGTCGAGGTCCTTGCGGTCGGTTACCACCACGATGGTTACTTCGGGCAGCCGCTGCACCAGCTGGTGGGCGTAGAACACCATGGAGAGGCTCTTGCCCGAACCCTGCGTGTGCCAGAACACGCCGATTTTTCCGTTGCCTTCCACTGCGGTACGGGTGCGCTGCAGGGCTTTGCCCACGGCGTAGTACTGATGGTAGGCGGTGAGAATCTTGGCGTATTTGCCCTGGTTCTTGTCGAAGCAGATGAAGTTCTGCAGGATATCGAGCAGTCGCTGCTGCTGGAACATGCCGAGGAAGAAGGTGCGATAGTCGGCAAAGAGGGTTGACTCGTATGAGCCGTCTATGGTCTTCCATTCCATGTAGCGTTCCAGCTTGGCGGTGATGGTTCCGGCACGAGTCTCGCTCATGTCGCTGATTACATTGAAGGCGTTGTAGCTGAAGAGGCTTGGAATGCTCTGCTGATAGTTCTTGATCTGCTTGTAGGCATCGTCGATGGATGCGTCTTCGGAGATGGCGCTTTTCAGCTCCACCACCACGAGGGGCAATCCGTTGACCATCACCACCATATCGCAGCGCTTGTTCTTATACTCTTCTACTCGCCACTGGTTCACCACCTTGAAGAGGTTTCTTTCGGGATGGTCGAAGTCGATGAGTCTCATCAGGACTGTTCGTTCTTCGCCATTCTGCAGGAATCCCACCTCCAGACCGTTTTGCATCCAGAGGGTAAACTGCTCGTTGTTCTGTTCTAAAGTACCGATGCTGATGTTGGTGATTTGCTTGATTCCTTCATCCATTGCATCGGCTGGCAGTTGAGGATTAAGCCGTCGCATCGAGGCGACCAAATCGGCACGATAGAAGGGCTCCTTATAGTTGCGCTCCACGTCGTAGCCACATTCGTACGCATAGCCGAGTTCGTCCCGGAACAGGGCAATGAGTGTTTGCTCGTATGCGTCTTCGGTGAATTTCTTGTCGTCTGCCATAATGATATTATTTAATTTTCTTTCTCGTTATTTTCTTTCGTTGCCTTCTTATTCCGGGACTTCCAGCTCGCCTGACATTAAGCGAGGGAGAAGGGTGTCACGGAGAGTGGAGAGGCGGGAGTTCTCCTTGGTCAAACTCCTTATTTTTTCAAATATAGGATTAACCTGTATATGAAAAGCATCTATTATTTTATCAGATGGTTGTAACATCTGCATTCCCTTTATCGTCTTCGAGTTTACAGCAGTTGCTATAGACGATGTGCTTCCTAAAGAATTGTAGTCAAAATTCTTTAGATACAAATATAGGTATTCCATATATTTATCATCTGAAAGAATGAATCTTGCAATAGCTTCATTGGTTGTAAGTTCCTTGTCTGCGATTGCTACTCTACCAACAGTTAGCTTAAAGCTTAGCAATATGGTGTTTCTAGGTACCATAATGATATTATGCCTATCTACAGCTTCTTTGGTTAGATATTCGCTTGAATCAGAGATGAAAATACCAGAATTTCCCATATTCGCAATAGAAACCCAAATCTTATCAGCTGGGTTGGTCGAAAACCATTTATGCTCCTTTCTCGGAGGAGTTTTGCCAATATTTATCTGATAAAAATCATCAGCTCTTCCTACTTTCCATCCTTCCGGAATCATTCCCAATTCACTATCCACGAACTTACCATCCTTGAAAGGCTCAAAGTCAACGAACCAATTCTTGAAAATAGCCTGCGCCATCTCCTCCAAATCAGCATTGATCTTGTTGTTCAACTCTATCTTACGGTCGAGAGAAGAAAGGATGGAAGCAATGCGGCGCTGGTCTTCATGCGAAGGCACTAATAATGGCAAATTGCTCAAAATACCTTTACTCAGGTTTAGCATTGTTGTTCCTACAGCATTTCCTGTAATCCATTTTTTACATTCAGCTGTAGAAAGCAGATAAGCTATAAATCTCGAATTTACTTCATTATTACATCTTATTTTTAAACAGCCAGTTCCACAGAGCCACTTTTCTTCATTAGTTGTTACATAAGCACATTTTTCAATATCTCCTCGTCTTGCGTATATTATGTCGCCAATTTCCGTAAGATGTCTTGATAGGCGATTAGCATCCACTTCTGAAACATGCGCTATTCCATCTACAATAAAATTCAAATGAGGACCAATATTGGTCGGCATAATACATGGAATACCTTCAGCAATATAGTCGGATTTATGTAGTTGACTTCCGAATGGACCAGTTTGAACATCTGCAATATCCCCCAATCTAACTTCTTTCCACTCCATACTTACACCTCCCATCCAATTTTCTTCAACTGCAATCTGATCTCCTCTTCCTGCTTCTTGCTTTCCTCAAACAGCTGCTTCAGCTCACCGGTGAGATTCGTCATTTTCTCCTCGAAAGGCACTCCGTCGCCTTCGTCTTCGGCGATTCCTACGTATCTTCCAGGAGTCAGGATGAAGTCCTGAGCAGCAATCTGCTCGGTGGTGCACACGGCACAGAAGCCCTTCTCATCTTCGAGAGTTCCCTGCTGAAAAGCATGGAAGGTGTCAGAGATTTTTTTAATATCCGTATCAGGCATCAGCTCACGAAGCTTGCGGGTAACCATCGTGCCCAGATTACGGGCGTCGATAAACACAGTCTTGCCCTTCTGCGCCTTGTTGCGGCAGATAAACCAAAGACTTACAGGAATACCCGTACTGTAGAACAACTGCGAAGGCAATGCCACGATTCCCTCTACCAGGTCGGCTTCGATGATGGCTTGGCGAATCTGTCCCTCGCCGCCACTCTGACTCGAAAGTGCACCATTCGCCAGCACCAAACCTATCTTTCCGTTTGGAGCCAAATGGTGAATCATGTGCTGCATCCACGCAAAGTTGGCGTTGCCAGCAGGTGGCAAACCATACTGCCAGCGCACATCTTCCTGAAGCGCACTCTGTCCCCAGTCACTGAGGTTGAAAGGAGGATTGGCAAGAATGAAATCTGCCTTCAGCGTAGGGTGCTGGTCATCATAGAATGTGTCGGCAAAGATATTGCCCAGATTTGCATCCAAGCCACGGATGGCAAGGTTCATGTGCGCCATCTTCCACGTATCAGGGTTTGCCTCCTGACCATAGATACTGATTTTGCGTAGGTTTCCCTTGTGGCGCTCTATAAACTTGGCGCTCTGCACAAACATACCACCGCTTCCGCAGCAAGGGTCATAGACTCTTCCCTCGTAAGGCTCCAGAATCTCTACCAGCGTGCGGACAATGCAGGAAGGCGTATAGAACTCGCCACCATTCTTGCCCTCCAAGGAAGCAAACTGCTGCAGACAGTATTCGTAGGTTCTGCCCAGCAGGTCTTTCTCCTCGCCAGCATCGTGCATTTCTATATTCGTAAAGAGATCTACCACATCACCCAAACGGCGCTTATCCAGCTCCGGACGGGCGAAATTCTTAGGCAGAATACCCTTCAGTCTTTCGTTTTCACGCTCAATGGCAGTAAGTGCTTCATCTATTATCACGCCTATTTCCGGGGTGTGGGCAGCAGCACTAATCTTGCTCCATCGGGCTTCAGCAGGCACGAAGAAGATGTTCTCGGCAGTGTATTCGTCCTTATCTTCCGGGTCGGCGTATTCGTCGCCCTGCAGCTCCTGGAACTTCTGTTCGAAGCGGTCGCTGATGTATTTCAGAAAAATGAGTCCGAGCACCACACCCTCGTATTGCGAAGCGCTGAGGTTGCCTCTCAGAATATCGGCAGCCTTCCATATTTTCTCTTCAAAACCAATGCTGATTGTATCTTGTTTCTTAGCCATAATATGTTTATTTTTCTACGAGCACAAGCTTCCAGTCCTCATTCTGCAGAACGAGGGTCCCGTTGTTGTCCGTAATGGTGAATATCTGATTATCTATCTGTATTTTGTTCTCCTTTATTAAATAGGTGTAGTGACCGCAAGCAACGTTTTCGGTGGTAGTTTGGGTTATTTTACCGCCTTCGTCGAAGTGGTTCACTTCCGTCGTTTCGGAGAAAGAAATAGCATCTGAGGTGAAACTGCAGAACAAAGGAGCCTCTTTTACGTCGATAAAGATACTTCCAACGCGCTGATAAAGGGCTGAAATCTGCCATTCGTGGGCTAAAAATGTGGTTTCGTAATGAAAATCCTCTGATTTTTCTGTTTCTTCGTCGCTAGAACAGGCGGTGGAAGAAAGCATAAAAAAAGCGACTATTATCATATAAAAATAAGATAATATTCGCCTGCGGATAAGAACATGATGATATTGGGCTAACTTTGCCTGAGCAAAATTACCCCCCCTAAAACTTTGTGCATCAACAAGTTATATCTTTTCATCTTAGTATTGTTATTATGTAGTTTCTAGCTTTCCAGACTATTGCTACGTCAATAATTTGTTAATTGCTAGCAAAGATAATAAAAAGTTGGCAAACCCAAGAATTTTATCACGTTATTTAACGGAAAAATGCAAAATATGGGGGTTAGGAAGATGTTTTACCCCCTCTTCTAAGGGTAAAAAATGCCCCTCCTCGGACTCTAAATCATGCTCTAAAGGTAGGTATTTTTGACAAAAATAGAAGAAATGACAGGTAGAAAAAGGGCAAAAGAAGAACAATAAGGTACAAATATGAGCCTGATGAATGTAGATTATTTTATACGTACACAATTATAGCGAGACTACATATAAATCATATATAGCATTAATAACCAATGCTTTAGCGTATCTAATAATTCATTATTTCCCATCACTATGAAGATTATATTCCGGTCATTTCCGGTCATGGTCATTTCCGGTCATTTTCGTTTCGGTGGAGAAAAGGTCATCTATAGTATAATATAAATATATATTTATATTTACTATAGCTCAAAATGACCCAACTCATTTTGAAAATGACCGAAAATGACCATGACCGGAAATGACCGCTTTTGCCTTTCTTTGTTCTCCATTGTACTTTTTCTGCGTATTTTCTGTTATTTGCAATAAAGTTCAGACAGAAAACCAATAGAACATATTGTATTACAGTCACTTATAGCTTTTCTAGCATAGAAAGTTAGGGTGAAAGCTTGCATTCTGCCCGAAAATGTTGTATCTTTGCACCGGCAATCGAAAGAACAGCCTTTTGTGCCTTGCTCGGGTCTTCTATT
>ERZ1023690.148-NODE-148-length-13914-cov-29.481781_pt1 | contig 13914 bp, 12 predicted proteins | sample MGYA00380347_ERZ1023690 | MGnify/ENA primary metagenome ERZ1023690 (study PRJEB33179, sample SAMN07449029) | human gut metagenome | biome: Human-gut; feature: Human associated habitat; material: Faeces | host: Homo sapiens | place: India:Kasaragod | collected...
GTGAGTGGGAAGCTCATATTGAATCAGATTGGCTTTTGATATGGGAACAGAATGACACGGAATTGACTCTGTTGATGTTAACAACTGGTACTCATTCTGATTTGTTTGGCAAAACGAAAAGATAAAATCCCAATCCGTAAGCTGATGTGCTTACTGATTGGGATACGAGTAGTTAGAACATCCAATAAGGATTCAGAGCGTGGTTCTTCTTTTGGAAGGTGTGGAATAAAAGTTTTAACCAACTTTGTTTCCTACTTCCACATATTATCAGTAAAACTAGTAATCAAACGAATCAATGAAAATAAAAGAAATAAAAGTTGAGAATTTTCGACTCTTGAAAGAGTTTCAACTGGAGTTGGAAGATGACCTATCTCTCCTCATTGGTAAGAACAATGTTGGAAAGACTTCTCTCTTGGTTGTTCTTGACAAGTTTTTAAATTATGGAGAGACCAAGAAATTTCAATACAATGATTTCAATTTGGATTTTAGAACGGAATTGAAAGAATTGATAGAAAATGAAAAACTCGAACAGAAAGATTATGAAGAATTAGGTATTCGTCTTCGTTTGTTGATAGAGTATAATGATAAGGATGACTTGGAATATATCAGTCCCATCCTTATGGACTTGGATGTTGCAAATAACTTCTTGGGGCTTGGATTTGATTATACATTATCATACGACATGTATTTGAATCTTAGAGAAGCTTATCAAACTTTTGAGAACCACGAAAAAGAAAAGGAAGCAAAATCTCGTGAGAAGGAAGGGCAATATGTTGCTAAGACACTTGACGATTTCTTGGATTCAAAGCAGTCTTTATATTTCTTTCTGATAAGAAAATCTATTCATATTAATAAGGATACAGAATCTTTTGAGGAAGAGAATTATATTAATTTGAAAGATGTAACAAACTTCAATCTTAAAGATGTTGTGAATTTCCAATACATCAACGCAAAAAGGAATGTTGACAATAAAGAGGTTGATAAGACCTTATCCACACAAACATCTGAATTGTATAAAGTTCAAGAAACTGATGACAAGCAACAAGAAGCTATAGAACAATTTCAAGATAGATTAAAAGATACGGACGTTGTTCTTTCTTCTGTTTATGACAAGATGTTTGCGGATATTATTAATAAGGTGAAAACGTTTGGTGGTATGTCAAAAAATGAAACTATCATAAAGGTGGTTTCTTCTTTGCAACATAGAGAATTATTGAAAGGTAACACAACTGTCGTTTATCAACAGGCAGATAAGGAACTGCCAGAAAACTATAATGGCCTTGGTTATATGAATTTGATTTCGATGATATTTGACATCGATCTCATTATTAAGAAGATGCAAAGGAACAAAGAACGTAAGCCTGCAGATATTAATTTGCTGTTTATAGAGGAACCTGAGGCACATACTCATCCACAGATGCAATATGTTTTCATCAAAAATATCAAGGAATTGCTGAAACAGGGAATTTTGCATAAAGATGGGATTTCTCGCAAGTTGCAATATATTGTTAGCTCTCACTCTGCTCATATCGTGGCTGATTGTGATTTTAACGATATAAAATACATGGTGCATTCTCAGAAGAATGGAATCTTTGAGAAAAACAGTGTAATTGCCAAAAATATGAAGGATTTGCAAAAGGAATATGAGGGTGACGCAGAATACAAACAATACTTCGCATTTCTAAAGCAATATCTTACGTTGAATAGAAGTGAATTGTTCTTTGCTGACAAAGCTATTTTTATAGAGGGTGACACAGAGAGGATACTACTTCCAGCTATGATGAAGATGATAGATGAGGAACATGAACCTGAAGAAAATGAAAATTATCTCTTGTCGCAGAATGTATCAATTATTGAGGTTGGAGCGTATTCACATATTTTCGAAAAGTTCATGAGATTTATTGGACTCAGAAAATGTTTAATAATAACAGATTTAGACTGTTGTAAACCTGTGGAGAAAACTGACAAAAATGGTAGAAAGACAACAAAATATGAAAAAGCCCCATATGATGTAACTGATGATAACATGGTAACATCTAATGCCTCTATCAAGTCTTTCTTGAAAATCAGCAGTATTAAAGACATTCTTTCAGATGTACCTGTGAAACTTTCTTGGGATGATGCAGCCATCTGTTGGAAACGAAACAACAATGGAAACCTTATGATAGCTTTTCAATATGGTAAGAATGGAGCATACCAACCTCGTAGTTTTGAGGATGCTTTCTTTTCTGAAAATAAGGAATTCATAACATCAAACTCATTTTCGTCATTAGACCCGGAATGTGTTGAAAAATTCCAAGAAGACAACAATCCTTATGAATTAGCACAAAATGGTGTAAACGGTAAGTCTTCTTTGGCGATAGAAATTCTGCTCCATGGTAATACTGAGACAAATCCAGAAAATGGTCACTGGAATATACCTAATTACATTAAAGAAGGATTGTTATGGCTGAGGAAAGATTAAAGGATGAATTGGCTCAAATAACTGAGTACATCCAACAAGGACACAATTTTTTGTTGAGTGGCGGCGCTGGCAGTGGTAAAACTTACACGCTTGTGGAGGTTGTAAGATGGATTATAGAAAACTATCCATCTTCCTTGGTTGCATGTATAACATATACCAATGCAGCTGTAAAAGAGATTGCACAAAGAGTGAATCATGAAAATTTAAGGGTATCAACTATCCACGATTTCCTATGGGACAATATCAAAAATTATCAGAAAGAATTGTGCAATGTGGTCATTAAACTTCTGAACACTCCCGATTCTGGATTACAAATATCTGGTATGGAAGAAATTCCAGCAGACTATTATAGTAACAGAGAAGAGCCTGTTGGTATAAGTTATCAAGAACATACCAATCTGAAGGAAGGTGTTCTATCGCACGATGAGGTGATAATTGTTGCGCACGAAATGTTCAAGGAATATCCAAAATTGTCAGATATATTGAAGAGCCGTTATCCTTTTATCATGATAGATGAGTATCAAGATACTTTCCCTATGGTGGTAGAGATTATGCTGTCATATTTGAAGCAGTCTGGCAAAAAATGTATCATTGGTTTCTTCGGTGATGCCATGCAATGTATTTACGATAAAGGTATTGGTGACTTGAATGCTTATAAATATGATGGAAATAAGGGTGAAGTTTTTGAAGTTCAGAAACTTCAAAACAGGCGCAATCCCCAAATGGTTATTGATTTGGCAAATAAAATCAGAACGGATGGATTGATGCAAGTACCATCTGGCGATGTAAAAGCTCCAAATATGAGAGATGGACAGATAAAGGATGGGCAATGCTTGTTTTTGTATACACAAAAGGATGGTGATGTCCTTTCTTTAGTTAGAAGTTATCTTTCAGAGGAAAAACAATGGAATTTCCATGATGCAAAAGCGACAAAAGAATTAAATCTTACACATAATCTGATTGCAGGAAAGGCGGGCTTTTCTACATTGATGGAAATATATAGTGGAGATCCTTTGCTGAAATATATAAAAGGAAAATTGCATACCTGTGTACAATCAAATATTTCTGATGAAGAAATGTCTGAGATGACATTCGGGGAAATTCTAAATGCATTGTGTGAGAAAGGTGTTGATGAAAAGTGTTACAAGCCTACTCGGGGACAGAAAGATTATATTGATGGGCATATTTCATTGTTTGAGAAAGCTAAAAACTACAATTATTTGGTTTTAAGACGCACCTATGTGGAAAATTCTCAACTTGTTGATGACAAGAAGCAAAGTGAAGACGAAGAAAGCAAAACAGGTTCTAAACGTTCGCCTTTAGTAAAGCATTTGTGTAAGATAGAACAGGCTATTCGATTATTTCGGGAAGGGAATGTATCTGAGTTTTTGAAAGCAACTGGATATACAAGGGATAGAAGTATTAGAAGCATTGAAGATAAGAAGAAATTGAAGGCTTCTATTGAATCTCTTCAGAATATAGAGCATAAAACAATTCAAGATGTAATAGAATTGGCAGATGAGCAAAATATCTGTCTGATAGATGATAAAGTGTTGAATTACAAAGAGCGATTCCCATACATCTATGACCGCATGATGGAAGTTCCATATCAAGAGTTTGTAAATCTATATAACTATCTTGAAGGTCAAACTCCATTTTCAACCCAGCATAGAACTAAGGGAGCTGAGTTCGATAATGTGTTAGTGATATTGGACAATGGCAGATGGAACAATTATAATTTCGACAAGTTGTTTACTTCAACCTCTCGTACAGAAAGTGTTGTTGTTAGAACAGAAAAAATCTTCTATGTATGTTGTACTAGGGCTATGGAACGTTTGGCTGTGTTTTATCACAAGCCTACTAAAAGTGTAATTGATAAGGCTCAAGAATGGTTTGGAAAAGAAAATGTTGTTGAGCTATGATGAATGGGTAACAAGAAAAATACATTGTAATGGAAAATCACAACCAACATAAACGTTATCGATGGTATCTCCAGTTTGACGAGATTACTTGGCTAGCTTCATCCGCAGATGAGTGTCCTCCGTTCGTTAATGAGGAGAACAAAGAGGCATGGAGAAGATACTTGAACAAAGTCATCAAGAATCATCTTAAAGAGGAGGCGATGAAGACTCCTGAATTTAAAGATGTAGAACTTAGAATCAGAGAGGAGAAGTTCTTACGCATCCAATGGGACGAGAAGCAGAAGCGGATGCGTGAGGTGGAGCATTATCGTAGACAGATGGATAGACCGAAGATTGACTTTGTGCCTCGTGGCTTGTCCGTTAATTATGAGGAGGAATATGCCAAGTTCTTCATGCAGGAAGTGACATTCAAGCCTAAGGACAATGAGGATTTCATGTATCAGTTGCGACAGTTGGAGCGTTGGCACAAGAAATCCATTCCACAGATATTAGCAAAGAACCGTCCGGATGCGGCGTATGCCATAGCAAAGGGATTGTGTGAGCATCTTCCATTGCTGATTAACCGTGATGACATTGCAGAACTGATTGGTGAATACAAGTCGAGAATCGGAACGTTGGTATTGGCGAGTTACACAGCATTGGTGGAAACTGTGAAGGCTTGGAACAATGAGATTATGCGCCAACAGGTTTGCAGGTTTATCTTGTTGCATTCCAAGGAATACAGAAACTTCCGTGGACTGGAGAAGAAGTTGCTAGTCTTGGTTCCTGCGGCTCCTTTCACTGGTGAAACAGTAGCTGTAGAGCGAGAAATGAGTGAGGAGGAAGAGCGAGAGGCAAGACGCATAGCCCTTCAAAAGGAGCGAGAGGAAAAGGAACGAATTGAAGCAGAGAAAGAGGCAAAGTCTGTCATTCCGTTGAATGAGGATTATGAGAGTCGTATCTTCAACAGTAGAAATATCGGTTGGAATTGTGATTTGATTTGGCAGTTGATGCTTGAAGAGAATAGGAAGATTGAGCGGATGATTGCCAAGGGGGAGTATATGGATGCAGCGTTGAAGTTTATGCAAATGACGAAATCCATGTGCAGGCATTTTGTCATGGATGAGCATTACGATTATTTCGATGATATGTATAGTCCTGAGTATGCCGTCAACGATATGCTGAGAGTCTTTCATGGGCTTGCATCAGAAGGCAAGTTGCCAGAAGACGTGAAGGAGTATCTTCACAAAGCATGGAAGGAAATAGAAGATACGGAATGCTATAAGGATTATGGTATGCCGAGAAAGGATTTTGAAACGATCTAGATATATGAGCAAAATTATATATTATATTGGTGCAGGGGCTAGTTATGGTAAAAACGATGCTCGAGAATTGATTGGGAAAGGAACGGATAATGAGCGACTTCTAATTCATGAGGGGTTACCTGTTATCAATGAAATAGGTAAATGTCTCCTTTCTTTTAAGGAAGCTGTAGTGAATACTCCGATTGATACAAATGATTATTCATTTTTGAATAAGTTTCGTGTAGGAGGTGACGATCTTAATCATAAGCGTAATAGCTTGATAGCAGATATTGAAGAGGTTTATCAAGCTAATAAGGAACATGCGACCATTGATACTTATGGAAAAAAGTTGTATCTGACTAGGAGCACCAACGAGCTGAAACGTTTGAAGAATGTCCTTACTACATTCTTTGTTTGGGCTCAACTAGTGTCTAAGACAGATCAAAGGTATGATACTTTTCTTGCTAATATTCTGCAAAATGAAACATTATTTATTCCCAATGGAATAAGTGTCATTTCTTGGAACTACGACTCCCAGTTTGAAATGGCATATAGGAATTATTCAAAGACTGGAAACCTGCCGATATATGACAAAAATGCTCATATAGATTATCAAGATTCTGGTAATTGTGGGAAAATATTCAAAGTGAATGGTTCTGCTAATTTTGATGATTTCTGTATGGTGGATTATATATCCAAGCATAGAGATGTGGATTCTGTTATTCAGTTGATTGAATATTATGATAATTTGGGTGCTGATACTTCGGCATTTGGCTATCAATTTACCTCACGTCTATCTTATGCTTGGGAGACTTCTGAGAGGCAAAGGCAAATGTTTGATATGCTTCAGAAAGTAACATCTGATACAACGACGGTAGTTGTCATAGGTTATTCGTTCCCATATTTCAATAGACAAATAGATAGAAAGATATTTGCAGCCATGCCTTACTTGAAGACTGTTTATATACAGGATCCAAATCCAGAGGCTATAGAACCTTCTTTAAGAGCAGTGCTACAGAATGAAAGTGCAACCAAAATTGTGTATCAAAAGGATTGTACGCAGTTTTATTTGCCAAGAGAATTATGATTTAACTTATATATAATAGGATATACTATGAAGATTTTGCATTTTTCGGATTTCCATCTACGCCCAAACAAACAGGGTGAAAGGTCAATGGATTTATTTAATCGAATGATGGATAAACTCCAAGAAATCAATCAAGAAGCTGTCTTGGAGAGACATCATGATGCGGTATTTGCCAAGAAGATGAACAAAAAACTGATAGAAGGTTTTAATCATGGCTATTTGCATTCAAATTTTGATGGTCTTTGTAGTATTTTGTTGGAGAAATATACGGATGAGGTGTGGAATGATTTTGAGGCTGCTTTTACTGATGATAAATATCTTGGTTTTATTCTTCAAGTGAAGAATGAAATTGGTTCTGGGACTTGATTTGGAGCTGGTCCTTTATTTCAGTTAGGTAATGAAAGAATTAAAGATATGTGTCTTAAACATCCTAATAATGCTCCTGTAAGAATTGCTGAAATGATGCCTATATATGATGGCAACATGTGGGAATGCAATTCATTTAGCGAGATAATGCAATGGATATTGGATACTTATGGCAATCAAGCTATGGTACTGAGTGGAATTCATGTAAACATACATACTTTTGGTTGGACTGGTTCTGTAATAGGTTTGTTTCAGCATCACAAGATGTGTATGGAGCAGTTGCTGAATCATAAATTCACAGAGGTGAGGGAATGGGCTGCAAATTGTATCCAAGAATTTGATGAGGAAATAAAGCGGGAAACGCTGCATGAGGATTATATTAGATTGCATTATCAATAAAGTGAAAAAGGAGAGCCGCATGGCTCTCCAATATTCCTAATGAGCAATATTTATCAAATTACATCCCAATGCGGTTTGAATGCGAGCAATGGTTTGTGTGGTGAAGTTGTGGCGACCTGTGAGCCACTTGGAAATCTCGGAATCTCGCTTATGGAGCATTCTGGCAAAGTCTTTTTTTTAGGTTTTTTATAAGCATAGCCCAATCAATGGGCTATGCTGATGAGTTTACTTCCCAAGGCTGTTTCTATACGAGCAATGGTTTGAGTCGTGAAGTTATGTCTGCCTGTTAGCCATTTCGAGATTTCTGAGTCTCGCTTGTTGAGCAAGCGGGCGAAATCCTTTTGGGTGAGACCCTTGGCTTTCAGAATCTCACTAATGCGCTCGGCTATACCGAAAGACAAATCGAACTCTGCCTTTTGCTCGGCTGGTATCGCAGCGAGGCAATCACGGAATAATTTGTTCTGTATCATAACGCTTAAATTTCAAAGGTTGCACTTTCTATGTCTGTTATCATATTCTTTTCAATGGTAATGATGCCCTTCTCTTGGGCTTTGAGCAGAACTTTGTCAAAAGTCTGTAAATCCATGACATATCCACTGAGCTTTTCATTCTCTTGGTATGTGCGTGATAGTTTAACACCACCATTTCCTAAGATAAGTATCTGATCGGATATTCTTAGGCAGTATAGGCGGAGTTTGCGGGAATCGATAGATAAAGCACTAACATGGTCGTTCATTCTTCCTTCGATGCGGAAGAATCTTTCTAATGCTCCCTTATCGATAATTTTGGATAAAGCCAATAATATGGCATTGAAGTCTTTATTGTATGTCGCATTGTCCTTAAACTCCATCAGGAATTTTTCAAATTCGCTTTCGGAGTTTCCATCGAAGCAGATAGAAAACATGCCTACGTTGTCATTCTGCTCTATTGTCTTTAATGTTACTTGTGTCATAATTATAATTCTTTAATATGCAATGCAAAAATAATAATTTTATTGATAGCTTGTTCACTTTTAAGTGAATAATTAAGAATAATTATTATAAATATACATTATGGAAATCAACAACACCCAACACAAGTCCTTCCTCTGCAACAAGAAATATGATGAATATGAATATATGATGTATAGAAAACAGACTGAAATCATCGTAACCATCTTCTATGAAGGTATTCTGAGAGGAACACAGTATGGCAATCATCCTAGAACAAAATATGCCTTGAAGATTCATAGCATCATCGAGGATTTGATGAATAAAGACTGGAGTAAAGTTAACGAGACCCTTAAATAATGAAGGAAATAAAGTTATTTGATTACCAAGAGGATATGAAGGAACGGATTGAGAAGGCGTTGCGCCTTCATCGGTCCGTGATGGCACAAATGCCAACGGGTACGGGAAAAACGGTTCTACTCGCTTCGGTCGTAGAATCGTTTTTGAGGGAACATTCCAATTGTCATGTTTGGATTGTTGCCCATAGAAGGGAACTGGTTTCTCAGATTCGAGAAACGATTCAAAGAGTTTTTGCTAAAACCCCATCCCTTCTTTATAAGGATTTTTCGAACCACCCTGTCAATTCTTCGAAAATCACCCCGTCCCTCTTTACCCTTAAAGAGGGCTCCACCTCTCACCCCGACCCTCTCACCCTCAGGGGAGAGGGAGGAAACCGCCCTACTCGGTGCTCGGAACCGCTACGCTCTAAGGTTGGCGGACCATCAAAGGTCTCGCCAGATTGTGCGGGATGGGACCGCCTGAGTGCTGCTTGCTTGCGGCCTGCTGAGGGACTTGGTGACCACCTGGGGATGAGTGGAGCATCAAAGGTCTCGCCAGATTGTTTGTCGGCTGGCGCATTCAATGTTCCTATCAAGGCTGTGTCGATACAATGGTTGTCGAAGCACTATGACGAGATAGAGGAAGAACCAGGAATGATAGTGATTGACGAGGCGCACCATGCGCTTGCCAAGACTTACAAGGGAATGTGGGATAGATTCCCGAAAGCTAAATTCCTGGGACTGACGGCTACTCCTTGCCGATTGAATGGTAAGGGATTCACAGATCTGTTTGATGTCTTGGTGCAGTCGTGGAGTGTTCCTGAATTTATCAGCAAGGGAAGATTGGCAACATACGATTTTGTGAGCATCAAATCGGATGGTGTGACGCAAGGGCTCATTGATTCCTTGCAGAAGCGAGGAGCAGATGGTGATTATCAGAACAAGGAGATGGATCGGGTTTTGAACAAGAAACCGAGCATTGAAAGGCTTTATAAAAGTTTTGAGAAGTATGGCAAAGACAGGAAGGGCATCGTGTATGCAATCAATATTTCTCATGCTAATGCTATTGCCGAGTTCTACAGAGAACACGGCATAGCGGCTGTTGCTATTGATAGTAAAACGCCAAGTTCTTTACGAAAAGAACTTATAGAAAGATTCAAAGCTTCTAATACTTCTTTTTCGAATCACCCCATTCCTCTTTCCAAAGAAGGGATTTTTTCGAATCACCCCGACAAATCTTCTAAAATCACCCCGTCCCTCTTTACCATTAAAGAGGGCTCCACCTCTCACCCCGACCCTCTCACCCTCAGGGGAGAGGGAGGAAACCGCCCTACTCGGTGCTCGGAACCGCTACGCTCTAAGGATGGCGGACCATCAAAGGTCTCGCCAGATTGTGCGGGATGGGACCGCCTTACTGATACTTGCTTGCGAGCTGGTGATGGATTGGGGGCTACTTGCTTGCGGGCTGCTGATGGAGTTGGCGATAGACTTGCTCCTATACAGGTGTTGGTGAATGTGGATATCTTCTCGGAGGGTTTTGACTGTCCGGATATTGAGTTTGTGCAGTTGGCTCGTCCTACCTTGTCGCTTGCCAAGTATCTGCAGATGGTAGGAAGAGGATTGCGAGTAGCTAAGGGAAAGAAGAGCTGCGTGATGATAGATAACGTGGGATTATACCGGGTGTTCGGATTGCCATCACAGGTATGGAACTGGAATGCGATGTTTGAAGGAAAGCTGAAAGTTGGCAAGAAGAAGGAGACTGCCAAGGAAAGAGCGTTTTTCCTGGGAAGTGAGGAGCAAGAGGGGCATCAGGATGATTCTGATTCGGAAATGGAGATGGTGGTGAGCCATGAGGAGTTGCTCCAGACGCTGCATTCTCGAGAGTTTGTGGACAGAAGAGGGGAGTTTGCCATCATCAAGCTTCCTGATGGGAAGATGACGGTAGTGAATCGGCAGGGAGAACAAGTCTTGGAGCCAGGCGATTACCGTGACATGAAGCTGTTGGATGGCAACATCCTGTTCTACCGACATCGCAGAAAGGAGGTCTGCTATTATGACCTGTTGTCTGGAGCTATTATTGACGATGGTCCCAATATTTACGATGTTCCAAAGGTGGTTACGCTAGAAGGTTGGGAGTTCATCAAATATGGAGATGTTTATATGTCTCGCACCTACGAACATTTCTCTTGGCCATATTGCCCTTCCAAATATGACCTGTTCAATTTTGGGGATTACCTGATATATCGTTATAATTATTTAGTAGATAGTGGTTGCCAGGAATGGTACTATTATGAAGGAGGCAATGGCTTGATGATGAAGGCTACTATAGATAGTAATCGAGTATGTTTCTTGCGTGGTGATTATGAACATGTGTATTGGAAGTGTGCCACTCTTCGTTGTGGTTGTATTGTGGTTATGGACAGCAAGCAGGACTACTACCTGGTGGATTCATATTTGAAGAAGACCTATATTGGATGCAATAACCCAAAGAATGAAAATGAAGATCTTCATATTGTAATGCCTCGCCTTGGCAAGAAATACTATGATGAGATGATGTTACAGGAGAAGAAAAAGGAAGCAAGCGAGATGATTCTTTTGCATGAAAAGTCTGTAGCAGGACATGTGGAATTATATCAGGCTGGAAAGAAATGGGGCATAAAAGTGGATGGCAGAGTTGTCGTGCCACCCCTTTATCGCAGCATAGCGCAACCTGTTGGTGCCTATTGTGCCTTTGAAGAGATTCCAAGATATTGGGGTATTATGACCTTAAAAGGCAAGGTGATAGTTGATGCCAAATATGAGAAGGTCGAGATTCGTGATGGAGGGATCGCCGTGGTAACTGATATCACGGGGAAAACACAGACCATCCATCTGAAAGTCTGAGAATATTAACAAAAAAGAGTGTGTCATGAATTTATGATACACTCTTTTTTTTATTCTGTTTAATTACATCTTCTTTATCCGTTTGCGATATTTCCGAAGAAATCGAATGAGGCATCCCAATCCTTCCAGACTGGCTCTCTGCCCAATTCCTTCAATCTCGCATTGATTACCTTGGCGGTACGCTCATCGCTCACGGTGAACTGCTCCAATGCCTGAGGATAGGTATGGTAACCGCCAGGATTTACCTTTGATTCTGCCGACATGGTGGTTACACCCAGTGTTGCCATGTTGTCACGGATGTAGGCTGGCTCACGGGTAGAGTAGGAGATATCTACATCGTGGTCGAAGATACGCATGGCGAAAGTTGCCTGTGCCAACTGCTTGTCGGTCATGAAGCAGTTTGGCTGGAAACCTTCGTTCTGTGCAGGGCGCATACGAGGGAAGTTCACGCTGTACTTGGTCTTCCAGTAATGCTTCTGCAGGTAGCGCAGGTGATGAGCCATCATCACAACATCCGTGCGCCATTCCTTCTCCAAGCCGATGAGTACACCCATACCGATGGAATGAACGCCTGCCATACCCATGCGGTCGAAACCATCGCAGCGCCACTCAAACTTGCTCTTCATGCCACGTGGGTGGTAGAGCTTGTAGTGCTCGTGGTTGTAGGTCTCCTGGAAACAGATTACGCCGTTCATACCATGGTCGGCGAGGGTCTTGTAATCCTCTGTAGAGAGCGGCATCACCTCAATCTTCACGTTAGAGAAATACTTCTTGGCGATGTCGATTGCCTTGGCAAGATAAGGGGTGCCAGCCTTGGCTGGGTTCTCGCCCGTAACGAGAAGGATGTTCTCGAATGGAGCCAGCTGCTTGATGGCTTTATACTCGTTCTCAATCTGCTCTGGGGTGAGGATGGTACGAGCCATCGGATTCTCACGATGGAAACCGCAATACACGCAGGAGTTGGAGCATGAATTGGTGATGTAGAGAGGAATGAACATCGACATGGTCTTGCCGAAGCGCTCCTCGGTATATTTGCGGGAAAGACGTGCCATTACCTCCAGGTATGGCTCGGCTGCCGGTGAAATCAGCGCCATGAAGTCGTTCACATCGCAATGGTCCTTGGCAAGGGCACGACGCACATCATTATCGGTCATTCGAGCAATGCGCTCCGTGGTCTCCTCCCAACTGATATTCTTTAATTCGTCTGAAAACATTTTCTTACTTTTTAAACTTTCTCAAATCGTGTGTCAACTTGGCGGCGCAGAAGTTTGGACCACACATGGTGCAGTACTCACCGTCTGTATGACCTGCCTCCTCGAAATACTTCAAGGCGAGCTCTGGGTCGAGAGAGAGGTGGAACTGGTCTCTCCAGCGGAACTCGAAACGTGCCTTGGAGAGGGCGTTGTCGCGGATGGTTGCGCCTGGATGACCCTTTGCCAAATCGGCTGCATGAGCGGCAATCTTATAGGTTACCACACCTGTGCGCACATCTTCCTTGTTAGGCAATGCGAGGTGCTCCTTAGGTGTTACATAGCAGAGCATGGCAGTGCCGAGCCATGCTATCTGGGCGCCACCGATGGCTGATGTGATGTGATCGTAACCTGGGGCGATATCGGTAACCAATGGGCCGAGGGTGTAGAATGGTGCCTCGTGACAGTGGTCGAGCTGGCGCTCCATGTTCTCCTTGATCTTCTGCAATGGCACGTGGCCAGGACCCTCGATGAATGCCTGTACGTTCTTGTCCCAGGCACGGGTAACGAGTTCGCCCATGGTATCCAACTCGGCAAACTGGGCTGCATCGTTGGCATCGGCGATACAGCCTGGGCGCAGACCATCGCCCAAAGAAAGGGCTACGTCGTATTGTGCCACGATGTCGCAGATGTCGTCGAAGTGCTCATAGAGGAAGCTTTCCTGGTTGTGGTAGAGACACCACTTGCTCATGATACTACCGCCACGGCTCACGATTCCGCAGAGACGGCTGTCGGCGAGATGCACGTTGTGGCGGCGGATGCCGGCATGGATGGTGAAGTAGTCAACACCCTGCTCACACTGCTCGATGAGGGTATCACGGAATACTTCCCAGTTCAGATCTTCTACCTTGCCGTTCACCTTTTCCAAAGCCTGGTAGATAGGCACGGTTCCTACCGGTACAGGACAGTTGCGCACAATCCATTCACGGGTTTCGTGAATGTTGTCGCCGGTAGAGAGGTCCATCAAAGTATCGCCTCCCCACTTGCAAGACC
>ERZ1023690.151-NODE-151-length-13818-cov-30.174599_pt1 | contig 13818 bp, 10 predicted proteins | sample MGYA00380347_ERZ1023690 | MGnify/ENA primary metagenome ERZ1023690 (study PRJEB33179, sample SAMN07449029) | human gut metagenome | biome: Human-gut; feature: Human associated habitat; material: Faeces | host: Homo sapiens | place: India:Kasaragod | collected...
CTGCTCTTATAGTCGTTCCTGGGCTTGCTTTTATTCTTTGGGATAATTACCAAGAAAAGAAAGTCGGCGCATGAAAGGATTTGTTCACAGCATAGAGAGCTTTGGTTCTGTAGATGGACCAGGCATCCGATTTTTGATTTTCCTGCAGGGGTGTCCGATGCGCTGCCAGTTCTGCCATAACCCGGATTCATGGAAGATGGGAGTAGGTGAGGAATGGAGTGCAGATGACCTGCTGGATAAGGCAGAGCGATTCAAGAGTTATTGGGGTGACAAGGGCGGTATTACTGTAAGTGGTGGAGAAGCCCTGATGCAGATAGACTTTCTCATCGAACTTTTCGAGAAAGCCCATCAGCGTGGCATCAACACTTGTCTTGATACATCAGCGCAACCCTTCCGAAAAGAGGGTGCTTTCTTCGATAAATTCGAGCGTCTGATGGCCGTTACCGATACTGTTCTTCTTGATATCAAGCATATCAACGATGAAGAGCATCGTAAACTCACCCGCCATTCTAATGTAAACATACTGGATTGTGCACGATATTTAAGCGAGATACACAAACCAGTATGGATTCGTCACGTCCTGATTCCAGGTATTACCGACAAGGATGAATACCTCTATCAGCTGCGCGATTTTCTCTCAACACTCTCAAACATTGAGCAAATAGATGTCTTACCTTATCATACGATGGGTATCTACAAGTATGAGAAACTAGGTATTGTCTACCCGCTTGAAGGCATAGATCCTCCTACTAGTGATCGCATTGCTCATGCAGAAGCAATCTTGCAAGAGGCACTTTAGCTTCTTGCAAGACTGCTTAGATGAGCATCTAGCGAGCTGGTGAGACGGGCTTTGATGATAGGCTTCGTGATGTAGTCGTTTACTCCAAGCTCATAGCATTCATCCACATTATCCTTGTTGCTTAACAGGGAAACCACGATGATGACCATTTCACTTTTCGAGTATTTAGAGCGTACATGGTCTATTACGTCCCACCCATTTACATGTGGCATCATCAAGTCGAGCAGTATCACGTCCGGCTTGAATGAGTCAATCAGTTCAATGGCTTCTTTTCCGCCATTTGCAGTTTTCACGTCGATGTCAAAGTCCTTTATCATTTCAGAGATAGTTTTGATATTTTCTGAAATATCATCGACGATTAGCACTTTGTTCTTTTCCATTTTTCACTGGTCTATTTTATGTAGGTTCTTTCCGATCTTGAAGATCTAGTTTCTTGGCTTGTGAATGCCGTAGATGTCGCACATGAATCCTTTATCAGTGATTAGATTGTTCATGTTGATACTGTCGAACATCTTGTGATGAGTACCGATTACCACAATCTGATACTCTTTTTCCAGAACTTTAGGATCATCTGTCACCTTGATGTTATATTCTTCTTTTACTTCCTTTGCGTCTACCAATGGATCGTAGAGTGTGGTTTTGTAACCTGCTCCTACCAGGTTGATATAGAGATCGGCTACTTTTGTGTTTCTGATATCATCGCTGTCTGGCTTGAACGAGAAGCCGAGAATCAACACGTTAGTCTCCGGAGCCTTGAACTTTCTGCTTTCAGATGCATTCTTTATCTTTCCTGCCATCCATACCGCCATCTGCTCGTTAACCTCGCGGGCTGTAGAGAGCAGCGATGGTACCACGTCAACCTCCTGTGCCTTGTTAATCAGGTAGTATGGGTCTACCGCGATGCAGTGGCCGCCAACGAGTCCTGGAGTAGCTGGCTCGAAATTCCATTTTGTGCTTGCTGCCGCCGTTACGTCTTCAATGTTGATGTTCATCTTGTCGAAAATCTTTTCCATCTCATTGAAGAAGGCTATCTGCACGTCTCTCTGGCAGTTCTCCATCAGTTTACATGCCTCTGCTATTTTGATACTTTTCGCCTTGTAGGTGCCATGGGTAAGTACTGAAGCATAGAGACTGTCGATGATAGCTGCTGCTTCGGGTGTAGAACCGCTGGTAACCTTCACGATGTTCTCGATGGTATGAACAGTATCGCCCGGGTTGATGCGCTCTGGCGAGAAGCCTACAAAGAAACTCTGGTTCAACTTCAATCCTGATGTAGATGCTAGTAATGGAGCGCAGACCTCTTCTGTCAGACCTGGGTAAACGGTACTCTCGTAGACTACGATATCACCTTCTTTCAGAATCTTGCCAACCTCAGCTGTAGCATTGCGCACGCAACTGATGTCTGGTTTGTTCGATTTGTTCACCGGTGTCGGTACAGCTATGATATACACATTACACTTCTTCAGGTCATCAATATTGCTGGTCAGTTTCAGTCCCTGTTCCAATGCCTTGTATACAGTTTTGTTGTCTGTCATTGTACTTTTGGCTAACTTGGCTACCTTTTCAGCTTTGATGTCATATCCCCATGTATCGTATTTCTTTGAGAATAAGCATGCTAGTGGAGTACCAACATACCCCAATCCTATTACTCCAATCTTAAACTCAAAAGACTTGTTTACCATATACTATATTGTTTATGTTTTATAATGTTATTTCTTTTATTGGGAGCTCCCTGCTGTATGTACGTTACAGCAAGTAACTCGGATCTTTTAGATTCCTTCGAGCTGAGCATAGCGCGAAGTCTTCTCAGGGTTCCAGGCGTCCTTGTATGAACGGCGGAAGAAGATCTCTTGCAGATGAGCCGACAGGCGGGCGATACGCAGGAAATAACCTGTATAAGGCGACATCAGTGGCAGATATCTGTAAAGGAACCACACGTCTTTCTTTCTTTCTGAAACCATCAGCACCAGGAGGAAGGCAAGCTGCGAGAAGCATACTCTGATAAAGTAGCCTAGCGCCAGCACCTCGATGATGTGCGTGTTAAACGTGATGGCGAGCTTGATGATATACCACAACCACAGAAAATTGAGGAAGCAGTCGAAAACCACACTCTCCATGTTGGATAACCAGTTAAGGATACTCCAGTTCTTTGTAGGCAGCAGAATGTCGGCATGCTTGCGTAGACGGAATCTCACGAGCGAGCGCGACCATCTGATGCGCTGATGATACAGCTTATACCATTTGGTAGGCACATTGGTCATACAGATGGCATCTTCGGCAAATTTCACTTTATATCCGGCTTTGCGGATCTTCTGTGTCAGGTCACCGTCCAGTCCCGGTCCTATGTCCCAATAGCCCACTTCCTTCAGCGTCTTTCTTTCGAAGGCTCCGAATGCTCCTGAGATGATGTGGTAGATACCCAGTTCGCTGGTTACGATACGTCCCACCTGTATTCGCTTCAGGTATTCGAAAGCCTGCAGCGATGAGCAGATGGTCTCCTTGTAGTTGCGTACCTTCACACATCCGCCTACACCCTTCACCATTCCGTCGATGTAGAAGGGGAGTAGAATCTTCTCCAGCGCATCACGGTCGAGAGAAGAGTCGGCATCCAGGCATACGATATATTTTCCTTTTGCCATCTGGGCTCCATAGTTGCTGGCGGCAGCTTTACCGCCTCTTGTTTCCAACCTCAGATAGTGGGTGATGTACCCAGCCCGGTAGAGGTCGTTACAAATCAGTTTGGTGTCGTCGTCGCTACCATCGTCTACCACAATGATTTCGTAGTTCCGGTAGGTTTGCTCAGCCAGCGAGTTCACCATTTTGAATATATGTTTGCCTTCGTTCTTTCCCGGTACGAGGATGCTGATAAGCGGATTCTCGCGGTACAGGAAGTACTTGGCATATTCTTTCTCTTTATCTATCTGGTTTCTCTTCATCAGTCGGTTTCCGATTACGAGATATTCCAGGATATAATATCTTGGCATCTCGATGAAGAAGAGGAACCAGTAGGTATTCACGATACTGCTAAACGATAGCGTGCTGATCCAGTCGAAGAAATCGTTCAGATGTTCTGCTATGCTAAACATACGCTTTTCCCTTTCTTCTTGATGGCTTATCTCAGCACGGTGAGCGCCAAGAGGGCCATGATTATGAGTATACCTGCGATGGTGACAAGGATGGCAACGAGTTTCTTGTAGAGCACGATGCGCTTCTGTATCTTGTCGTTTTCATCTTCCTTCGGCTCCGTATCAAGCAGCTCTTCCTGCGGCTTCACCAATTTCTCTTCTTCCTTCATCAGAGGTTCCTCTGAGTAGCGGCAGTAGTCGTCTGGAGTCATATCTACATATTGCAGTTTGTTGAAGAACTCGTCATAGTTGTTGGCGATGGTCTTCGTCTTGGTTTCCAGCATGCTGCAGATAATCTCGTCCGGTTCTATCGAGTCGGCCACCTTTCTGATGGCTACCGACATCTCCTTGCTCAATTTCTGCTGAGCCTCTTCCACCGTTTCTCCCTGCTCATAGAGGGTAGAGGATACGTAGAAGATATTGTTGTTGTAAGACACCTTGTGATTGGAGAAGATTCTACAGAGCTTGCCCTGTATGCTTTCCTTTATCTTTACGGTATCCTTGTTTTCATCTATAATCCATATCTTGCCTACCATGACCGAGAGTTCATCCTTGCGGTAGGTTTCCATCAGCTGGCGTCTCAGTCGGTTTATCAGCAGGTAATATTCCATGAAGTTATCATAGATGTTTGCCATGTTGTTGAACATGATGTTGCCGCTGGTCAGCGTTCTGATTCCTTCTTCCGTTATCTCGTAGTCCTCTACGTCTCGTGGAACCAGGGCATTTACCGGAAAGGTGCTCTGGCAGTAGCAGCAGGTAGCCTTGGTGATAGGCGAGGTAAACGAGTTCTCGCAGTCGTTGCAGGTATATACCACGGCTGGTCTGTCATAGTCAACACCGATGTGGCGCAGTTTCTTGTGACACTTCGGACAGATGAGCATACCGCCCACATTATAGCTGCTTTCCGGCGATACATTGGCGCAGCTGAAGTGGTGGATGATGTTCTGAATCTTCAGGTTCGAACTTCCGCACTTCGGACAGCACTCTGTATAGAGCAGGTGAGAGTGGTTGCACTTAGGGCATAGATGCTCCTTGAGCAGGAAGCGGTGAATGCGCAGTGATCCGAACTCCACCATAGAGTCGATGAACATGAACATCTCGTTGAGATGGAAGAGACCCATACTGTGGTAGTGCTCGAAGATTGGGTTGATATATCCCAAAGACGATTTCTCCAGCAGTCGGTGTCCCATGATTCGCTGGTCTCTTGAGAGCAGGTATCGCAGAATATTGGCAAAGAGCTGGTTAGGCTGTGTAGGACGGCTTGTTTCGCTTTTTACACCAAACTTCTGTCTTGCCATCTTGATTTTGTCTATAATCTCGTATACCTTTTCATTGTTCATGTCGCTCACATAGGCATCGACGATATAGTCGATGATCTGTCCCTTTCCCGATAACGCCGTATTGACGAATATCGGTTTGTAGCTACATTTCCACGATAAGATTGGACTGGCTCCAAACAGTATAGCATGGAACGCACGCTCACTCTTCGTATTGATGTAAATACAATCGAAGTAGTCGGGCTGGATGTCCGGTGTCGAGTCGATATCTATATAGCTATCGATGGTGAGCACCATATCTCCACGTTTGTTTCTTCTAAGTCCAATCATTCTTTATTTCTTTTGTTCTTGATGATTATTGGTGTCGCTCGAAATCATGACGCTTCGCTTCACGTTTTCGTTCTTGCCCACTGGGACGGTGTACATCGGCAGCGGCTTCGGATCGAGCATGGCACCAATCTTGTTCACTCTTATTCTTACAGGCAGTCTGTTGCTCATTACCCATGCCGGAACTCTCTGGTTCGGGTTCAGGGTGAAGACGGCAACCACTGCGTTGGCATCATGCGAGAAGTTACTCTGCAGATGCTTTGGTATTTCCTCTACTCTCAGACCTACCATCTGCAACTTAGCCTTCAGTTCCAGGTCTTTGTTGATGATGATATCTGCATCGTCAGGGCTTTCCATATACTTCACCATGTCGTTTGGTACGTATGCGATTACGCCCAGATGGCAGTCTGCATAGTCGGTATGCTGGATAACCATCACCTCCTCGCTTTTGAACACCAGGGTTTTGTCGCTCACATTGATTTTTGAGATGAAGGCATCGGCTGGTGCACAGCAGTAGTGTATCAGTCCCGGGTTGTAGATGCTGGTGTTGGAGTAAGGCATGGCAGCATTTGTTGTGCCGGCTCCTCTGCGGCTCATGAAGTTATAGGTGGTGTTCTTAGCCTGTGCGTAGATTTCCACCTTCTTAGCCTGCTTTCTCAATTCCTCTTCTACCTCGGCTATCTCAGCATCCAGTGCATTTCGTTTGGTGTTGTCGGTAAGACCGTAGTAGATGTCCGAACTTTCAGAGGCTTTCTGTTTTCTCAGTTCGGCAAGTCGGGTACGCAGCACCGGAATCTCCTGCTGGGCGAGTTTAGCCTGTACCTCCATGTCGTGAGTCTCCTTTACGGCTGAAGGCAGGATGTTCGGGTCGTATTGGTTCACAATATTACCTAGCAGTACATAAGAGTAGAGTGTATCTCCCTTATGCACCACTTCACCCATTTCTTTGTTCACCTTAAGGATATAGATGTCGTCAACGGCACTGATATGGTTTTCATCGAGGGTTATATAACCGTCGAAGGTTGCCCATATCATACGAGTGACAATATAGTAGGCGGCAAGCACGATAACCAGCAGGAAGATCAGGGCAAAGATAATCTGCTGTCTGGCAAGGCGGTGACCCTGCGTCTTCAGCAAGTCTGCCATCGCCTGTTCTTGTGGCGTGCCATTATATTGGAATTCATTCATATTCTAGTTTCCTTACATTCAAAGTTCTATTTCTTTGAAGATGTTGTTGTTGTCATAGATGCTCACGGCTTTCTCGATATTGATGATAGCGAGGGCGCGGTTCTGCATCAGTTTGTACATACGCTCCATACTTTCCAGGAGTCCCGTATATTCGTCCATACGCATCAGATAGTTGTATCCCTGTTTCTGGTTCTTGTAGGCAAACCGCCGCATTTCGATATATTTGCCGGTCTGGTCTATATGGAAAGCCTCGGTGGCTATAGCCTTGTTCAGGTTGTCTATCTTCTTGAGCAGGATGCCTACCGACTGTTTTATTTCCTTCACGTCGGTACCGCGGCTGCTGCGTATGATTTCCTTCTGGGTCTCCAGTGCCTGTCGTTTGCGTGGCGTTTCGTTCCAGATAGGAATGGTGAATCTTACGCCCACGTCGGCATTGTTCGAAATCTTGTTGTTGCTCTGCCAGTAACTCGACCATCTTGCGAATGGTGTGAGTCGGGTAGTGCTTAAATAGTTGGTCAGCTTGCTGTCGTTGTCAGCAATCTGTTCTTTCACCATCATGATGCGTGCATCCAGACTTTCCTGGTTCAGATGGTTCCAGAGGGCTGTTGTGTCTACCACGATCTTGGTTGGTTTGATGCGGTAGATAGGCTTGTTGCTGATATCTCTGTCTGTGCAGAGCACGGAGATGTCGTATTCAGCCTCCAGCTTATCGTTCATCACTTTCAGCATCTTGTCGTTGCTGATTCGGTCTTTTTCCAGCATAAACTGGTACGCTTCGTTCATGATGTCGAGGTTGTCCAGTCTGTGTGCTATGACAGTACCGATATAGAAATTATATTGTTCGGTCAGCTCATCGGCTGCCTTTTCATAGATGTCTGCAGTTTGGCGCTTTTTTATTTGCAAGCGGTCGAGTTCATTGGCAAGAGCAATCTTTGTTCTTTTCTCCTTGCCTTGGTAGAACTTCGAGTTGATGATGTTCCAACCCAGTTCGGCTTGAACCTTCATCTTATATTTTGATACCTCTTTTGCGTCGTCTTCATCAGAATCGAAGTACGCGTCAGGTCGGGCATAAACCTGTCCGGTCACTTCCAGACCGTTGTGTCTGTTGAGCGCTAGGTGCTCATGTGCAGTTTTCGACCAGAACAGAGAGTCTGTCTTGTTGATATCAGCGTGATGCTGTTTATTGAGTCCCAGTTCTATGACTGGTGCTTTCACCCAGATAGGGTTTTTGATGAGAGTGTCGAGTTGTGCGAAGCGCTGTTTAAAGTGTCTCAGTACATTATCGTTCTTCAGATTCTCATATACGAGCATCTTAGGGCTGAAACTTTTCGGCTTTTTGCCTTTCGTCTGAGCCATAGCGCTTTGTGCTGCCATGAGAAGTAGCAGAGCTGTAGTTGAGTATAGTATTATTTTTCGCTTCATAATGAGTTATTAAACACGATGAATGCAGCTGCGAGCTGTTGCAGCTGCATTCATCTCGTGTTTCTTATATTTGATAAATCACTTATTTTGTGCCATAATTGTTATTATTTCCAAATGCGGCACCATCAATGAGCTTCATGACACGGAGTCGGCTCTTACCATATGCCACATAGATATAACCTCCATCCAGTGTGACATAGTTGGCAGACATGCCGGCTTCTGCTCTCTTCTTGACAACCTTTACAGGTTTGCCGTTTTCCATTTGGTTCTTGTCAAGAACTACCAGTCCATAACTTCCGCAAGCCAGGTAGATGTAATTGGCATCGTATGTTACACCATTAGCATATCCCTGTGGAACCTTGGTGTTGGCAGTGAGCGGAGCTCCCCAGTTCCACACTTCTTTACCTGTGGTAAGGTCGTAGCAGGATAAACCCTTGGCACTTCGGCAAACGTAGATATGATTGCCGTCGATAGCTATAGTGTTCTTGCCGTCGTTAGGAGCTATGCTGCTTACGTTGATGGTCTTTGCTGGTGTTGCTGTAAGAATGTCGGCACCTAAAGGGAAGACCTGAAGTGTACCACTTACAGCTTCATCGTCACTTTCTACTTCATTGTTGTAGTGGAGTGTAACGATATATTGGTTGTTCAGTGCGATGTGCTTAGCCTTGCCTGGCGTTTCTTTCTTGCCGATTAAATCCAGCGTGTTTGCATCATATACTCCGTATCCTCTGGTAGTTGCCACCATCAGTTTGTTTCCGTCTCTTACGATGCAGTTCTCGTCTGATTTTGCCAAACCTGTATGTTCCCAATCTACGATGGTGAGAGGGTTTAACGTAGTAGTCTCGTCGATGTCCGTAACTTCTGTGTTGAGAAGTCCGTTGCTATCCAAAGCGATTCTACCCATCATACCGCCATTGGTTGAGTGACCGGCAATATATACGTACTTTGTAGCATCTTTGCCGTCCACCATAATGTGGTTGAAGTCGTAGAGTTCCTTCTTATCTTGCAGATATTGCAACATGGTAGTCTGGTTGTTTTCTGTTTTAAACACTTCGATACAACCTCCAGTCTTCTTGCTTGGATCTGCCTGGTTCTCTTCATTGGTGTGGTACGACATGTATAATTTGCCATTATATGGCTGAATACATGTTGCAGAGATGTCGTGAGTATGATTTGTATAATCAATCACGGAAATCACATCAATCTTCTTGCCTGGTTCTGGTTTTGGAGTTGGTGTAGGGGCTGGTGTCGTACCGTCACATGATGTTTTGACAACAGGGTCATTATACATATCATATCTCTTTGTATTGTCTGAAAGACCTGGAGCATAAGTATAATTTGCCGAATTACCATTGTTGGTAAACTTATCGCAGTCCATATAGATAACGCCTCCGCTTCCGCTAGCTCGGAAGATATAGCAGGTTGAGAAATATGCGTAGGTTCCCGGAGCAATAAGAATATAGCCGGCATCATTATTTCCGTTGTATTTTACCTCTGCTGCTCTGAAGATGGCATTTGCATTGTCTCCTTGAAGAATGACTCTACTGTCGTTGCCATTGTTGTCATTCTTGTAAGTACCCTTACAGTCGATGACGCTGTTGTTAACCAGATAAATGGTACTTCCTGCACACTGGTCGATAGCTCCTGTCTTCAGATTGTTGATGTGCGCTTCAGCGCCATTTGAATTGAGAACCGTCTTGTCTGTCACTTCAAATGAACAACCATAAAGTTTTGGACCAGAACCTTGAATTGTCAGCTTGTTGACTTTTGCTTTTCCGTTGATGTTCAGGATGCATCCATCTATGGACAAATCCTGCTTTTCTGTACCAAGAAGATTGCCTTGTATATTGATCTTGGCATCAGTCTCAGTTGACAGTTTACCTACTTTGGCATCACCGCCCACATAAAGCAATCCTTGAACTTTCAGTTCATTTTTTACTTCAATGTTTCCGGTAGTAAAATAGGCATCATTACTTTCCAGATACATGTTGCTGCCCTCTTTTTTCAGAGTTCCACCATAATTGTAGCAATATACTCCTGTATTATTGAAAAGTGCAGTGTTATTGTTGTCTATATGTAATGTTCCTCCTTCGAGGATGTAGATTTTTCCTTTTTGTGCGGCATTGTTTATCCTGGCTGAATTATTCCATAGATTTTTTGTAGTCAGTTCGCCTTCGATAAACAGAGTGGCTCCGTTCATGTTGAGCTCACTGCTTATTTTTGTGCCTTTCTTGATGATGTAGGTCTTGGTACCATCCAGTCCCTTACATCCATCGTTGTTTTTGATTTCTATAGCTCCGTTATGGCTAGGCAGGCTAGGCATTTCATAAACGTCGCTCAGATTGGCTGTAGTTGCGCCTGCAGCTCTTGTTGTAGCTTTCGCTTTGTAGTTGATAACGCTACCTGCTAATTCCTGAGGGTCGGTGATGGATGTCACTTCTTCACCTATTATGTTTTTTGTGACTTCACCAGGGTTTGGAACGAAAGGGTTGTCATTAGAATCGCTACAAGATGCCAGGAGCATTGCTGCGAAAGAGAAAGTAACAAGTTTTGTAAAATGATGTTTCATGTTAATCTTTCTTTTGTCGTTTTTGTGTATAAATTAGCTTTCACCTTTTTGCTATTGTTCTAGCCTTTAAAGGTTTGTTCTCCCGCACCTGTTGGTTAAGGTGCGGGAGAACAGAATTATTTAGTTGATTACTTTGTATTAACCAACTTGAAGATCTGAACGCGGCTGCGGCCATAAGCTACACAGATATAATCCTTGTAAAGGGTTACATAGTTAGCTGAGTTGTAGCTCTCCTTGCCATCATAGAATGCACGGCGACGGGCAACTACATTCTCACCCTTAGCCTTGGTCTTGTCCAATACAACGAGTCCATAACCGCCACATGCTACGTAAATGTATTTTGAATCTACTGCAACACCGTTTACGCGACCGATAACCTTGTTACTTTCGCCTATAGGAGCATCGAACAATACTGTAGGATTGCCATTTGCATCGTAGCGTACAAGTCCGCCGTCACCTTGGCATACGTAAAGGTTTGTACCATCTACAGCGATGGTGTTTTTACCATCAACAACACCCACTTTACCTTCTGTGGTATAGCTCTGTGGATTTTCCAGATTAATGTTGTCGAAGATGTTGACAGTACCAGTAGTTGTACCATTTGCCTCCAAACCATAGAGTTTGTCATTGCCAACAGCTACGAACTTCACGTCATTTGTTGTGAGGTGTGGAGTACGCAGGGTGAATGTAGAGTTGTAAACCTGATAACCCTTGTTTGTTGCCAAAACGAAGTTGTCTTTATACTTGACTACACTATTGGCATCAATGCCATTGTTTGGATTTGTCTTATCAATAGGGTAGGTAACGAGTTTGCTCTTACCCATCAATCCATTTGCCAGTTCCACATAGCCCAAGAATGCACCTTCTTTGTAGGTTGTTGCAGCAACATAGAAGCGGCTGCCGTCAATCATACCATAGTTTACATCCAATCCTCCCTGAGCTGTTACTGCTTCGTCGAGAACAAGTGATTTGCCGTCGATATGAGCAACTTCCAATCCGCCGCCCATGTGGTTTTTGTCATTGCCCTGAGTGTGGTATGTAACATACAACTTGTCGTTAGCAGCCTGGATAGATGTTGCAGAGAGGGTATTCTCTGTAACTCCAGCTGCAGAGAACAAATCCAGTTTTGGTTTGTTGCTCAAGTTTTCTGTTGTAGCTGTCAACTCATAACCGTAATGCTCGTTATCGGCATCCTTAAGTTCAACTAATTTGCCAGAGGTAGCCTTGTCGTAATCGAGGTATGATGCTGCGATGTCAAGATCCTCTGCTGTAGGAAGCTGGTTCTCGCCATTAAAGCATTTTGTGAACTGGAACAGGAAGGTAGCACCTTCTGCAGGAGTATCGAATGCCTGGATGTTTTCTGCACCATCGTTGTGGAACTCGTCTGCCTTAACAATAGCTAAACCGCCAGCTTTTTCCAGGCTGATTTGGCCTTTTGCATCGTTATAAGAGATAAGCTTGTTAACATTGATGACACCCTTGTCCGCAATGTTGATCTTGCAGGCACCCTTCAGGATGAGCTGTGCTTCACCTACCTTAGTTACCTTCTTGTGGGTATCCTTTTCGTTCAAGGTAACATTGATGTAGTTGGCATCAATCTGTGAACCGGCATTCATGGTCAATATATTGGTAACCTTGATTGCGCTGTTGTCGCCAGCCTTCAGATAACCATTTGTGTTGAGGTTCAGATCTGCTGTCTTCAGGAAACCGCCGATTTGCAGGTTACCATTGATGTTAACAGTAGTAGCATTCCAAACGTGAGCTGATGCATATACGTTGGCACCTTCCTCAACGTTTACTTCTGTACCACGGATAGAACCGATGATACATGCCTTTGAACCAGTCTTGAAGGTGATTTTCTGTGTAGGACTAGCTGCTGAAATCTGTCCTAAACCAGACTTGAGTTCCTTTGGTTTAACTGCGTTGCCATTTTCATCAAGGCCGCTGGTAATACCTCTCCATGTTGAGAAAAGGTTTCCTTCAATAATGATGTCTGCTGCAGGGTCTTCAGTCTTGACATAACCAAGTTCGTTATAGACAGTAACTCCCTGCTTGATCATTGAACCAGTGCCTTTGAAAATCAGTGAACCGCCCTGCTTTACAACGATTGTTGCGTTTTCGAAAGTATTTGCAGAATATATTAATTTGGCATCTCCATTTACAAAGATAGTTGCATTCTTGATGGTGTTCTTAGTAAAGTCACATTCGCCTGCAGATTTCTTCAGATAGTATCTGCCACCATCCAGGTTGCGCTTGCCATAAACCTGGGTATCGGTATTCTTCTGCTCAGGCATGTCGAATGTAGTTGCGAATTTTGCGTCATTAGCTGCTCTTGTGCCGAAGAACTTGCGAGCGTTAGCTGTCGTGTTCTTGTAATTGATGACGCTAGATAACAGAGACTCCCCACTGTTAGTGAGGTCGAGGGTTGTGGCATCTACTTTAGCAGGAGATGAACCTCCTGTAGGATCACTTGTGTTGTCGCTACATGATGCGAATACGAATGCTGCCAAACCGATGGCAGCAAGCTTAGAATTGAATACTTTCATATCTATTTTAGTTTAAATTGTATTTTCAGTTTTTGTTTGATACCATTTACTTATATTTTTGTCCTCAAGCTCGTTGCTTTTTTAGGGTAGTTTGACTATCATTATCTCGCATACACTCACAAGTGGCTCTTAGACGCTGCAAATTTAATGAAATTATTCCATAAATAGTTCTTTTTTAGGGTTAAATAAACTTAATTCGTTACTTTTTGTTCTGAAACTCATTAGGTTGGTTTGTTGTGGGCGATAACGAATTGGCTCTTCCGCTTGTCAAACGATAACTATTTCTGAACTCATTAACCCGAAAATCACTCCGAAAGATAGCAGAATATCTCCGAAGAATACGAAAATATCTCCGAAAGATAGCAGAATATCTCCGAAGAATAAACCAGGAAAACAAATGTTGGGAATACGATGATGGATATGTGTTGTGGTGACGTGGTGAAGGGTGAAGGGTATATTTTAAATCTTATATATATATATATTCTTTTTTTAGGATTTTTGGAAAAAACGGAAAGTCAGAAAAATGAAAAAACGGATTTTTTCCCTTGCCGCGCGTATATATAAA
>ERZ1023690.153-NODE-153-length-13714-cov-54.384655_pt1 | contig 13714 bp, 10 predicted proteins | sample MGYA00380347_ERZ1023690 | MGnify/ENA primary metagenome ERZ1023690 (study PRJEB33179, sample SAMN07449029) | human gut metagenome | biome: Human-gut; feature: Human associated habitat; material: Faeces | host: Homo sapiens | place: India:Kasaragod | collected...
CCATGCCCCCTGTTTTAGGGTGCATGGGTAGTTTTTTAAAAAAGGAGAACCGCAGTTCTGTGCCCAACAGATGCTCTATGTTAACGAGAGCGGTTTCTATGCTTTGGTGCTCGGCTCTAAGCTTCCTACTGCCGTGAAGTTCAAAAACTGGGTTACTGCCGAGGTTTCCTAGAAGTTAACTCCGAAATTGAGCTGGAGGGCTCCATTGCGCGATTTGTCGAAACTGTCGTGGCAGATGTTGGCAAGACCGATGTCGTAGGTGAGATCGGCATAGAACATGTCGTAGCCGATGCCGCAGCCGATGCGGATACCACCATCAAGGCGGCGGAAGTTTGCATCCTTGAATGAGCTCTCTGCTTCACGTTCGGCAAAGTTCTTGATCTTGCCTCCTACACCAACGGCAAAATAGCCGCCTACCTGAGGCTGGATGGAGAAGTGGTCGTCTACCTCGTACTTGTACTTCAGTACGGCTGGAATCTCAAGATAATTGAGGTCGTAGGTCATCTTCTTGCCTTCAGGAAGATCCTTCTTGCCACCTTTCTCTATATATGAAAGTCCGGTCTCGAGATAGAGTGGGGCGCTGTCGGTCAATGGGATGCCGGCTACTACGCCCACATTCAGACCGGTCTGCCAGTCGCCACCATCCAGATGGGAATCGTCGGAATTGACAAAGGTGAAGGCAGGACCGATGCGGAATCCGTAATACGGGCTGCCATAGTTGTGGTTGTAACGGTAGTCGAGATGCCCCGTCTGCTTGTTATAATATCTGCTGTCACGATAATTCTGTGCTGCTGCCGGCATCAGAGCCAGGAGCAATGCCATCATGATGAATGCTAGTCTTTTCATAATTCTTATTCTTTTATACATTAATATATACTGTTTGAAGAAACTTGTTTTACGGTGCAAAGGTAGCGATAAAAAACGAAACGGCAGCGAGCGTTTCCCTAAATGATAGAGGGGAACCCCTATTTCTGACCTAATACAACTTTCTCAACAAAAAAAATATAAATTTTTGCTATATTTTTTTGTTTTGTCTCCAATTTGTGCTATCTTTGCCTTCAAATTATAAACGTTTATATAGAAATATGAAATTTTTGAAGAAGTATCTACTGGATATTCTGGTAGTTATTGCATTTGCAATCATCTCCTTCGTCTACTTTATGCCTGCCGATATGGACGGACGAATCCTCTTCCGACATGATGCAGCAGCAGGAAAGGGACTGGGACATGAAAAGGAACTCTTCCAGCAGCAGACGGGAGAGACTACACGATGGACGAACTCGGTGTTTGGCGGTATGCCTACCTATCAGATGTCGCCTTCGTATGATAGTAATCAGGTGCTCAGCCAGATTGTGAAGGCATATCATCTGTGGTTGCCAGACTATGTTTGGTATGTTTTCGTATACCTCCTGGGCTTCTATATCATGCTGCGTGCCTTCAACTTCAGACAGTCGCTGGCAGCGTTGGGAAGTATCATCTGGGCATTCTCGTCCTACTTTTTCATTATAATCGCTGCCGGACATATCTGGAAGGTATGGGCGCTGGCTTATCTGCCTCCGATGATTGCGGGCGTGGTGCTTGCCTATCGGGGCAAGTATCTCAAGGGACTGCTCCTTACTGCCATCTTCTCGGCTTTCGAGGTGCAGGCTAACCACGTGCAGATGACTTATTACTACCTCTTTATCATCCTCTTCATGGTGATTGCCTTCCTGGTAGATGCCATCAAGAAAGGTGAACTCGCACGTTTCGGAAAGGCTACGGCGGTATGCGTGGTGGGTGCCCTCATCGGTATCTCGCTCAACCTCTCGAACCTTTATCATACCTGGCAGTATGGTCAGGAAACTATGCGAGGAAAGAGTGAACTTGTAAAGAAAAATGTGGCTAACCAGACCAGCAGCGGTCTGGATAGAGACTATATCACACAGTGGAGCTACGGTATCGACGAAACCTGGACGCTGATGATTCCGGATGCCAAGGGCGGTGCCTCCGTTCCGCTGGCGCAGAACCAGAAGGCGATGGAGAAGGCTGATCCTAACTTTGTGCAGATTTACCAGCAGCTGGGACAGTACTGGGGCAACCAGCCGGGAACGAGCGGACCGGTATATGTAGGTGCCTTCGTCTGCATGCTCTTTATCTTGGGTCTTTTTATCGTGAAGGGTCCGATGAAGTGGGCGCTGCTTGCTGCCACCATCCTGAGCATCCTGCTCGCTTGGGGTAGAAACTTCATGCCGTTTACCAATTTCTTCCTCGATTATGTGCCGATGTATGCCAAGTTCCGAACGGTGGCATCTATCCTGGTCATTGCAGAATTCACCATCCCGCTCCTGGCGATGATGGCGCTGAAGAAGATTGTAGATGAGCCGGAGATTCTGACAGAGAAGATAAAATATGTATATGCCAGCTTTGGTCTGACAGCAGGTTTCTGTCTGCTCTTTGCCATTATGCCGGGCGTATTCTTCCCAGATTTCGTATCGGTACAGGAGACACAGGCGCTGCAGCAGTTGCCTCAGGAGTATATCTCTCCAATCATGAGCAATCTGACAGATATCCGCAAGGGCATTTTCACATCCGACTGCTGGCGTTCGTTCTGGATTATCCTCATCGGTTCGGCACTGCTGATGCTCTTCAAGATGAAGAAGCTGGGCAAGGAATATATGATTGCCGGTATCGCCGTGCTCTGTCTGGTGGATATGTGGATGGTGAACAAGCGCTATCTCTACGATGATATGTTCGTGGACAAGGCGCAGCGCGATACACCGCAGCAGATGACCGAGACCGACAAGATTATCTGCCGTGACAAGGCACTCGACTACCGTGTGCTGAATCTGGCATCGAATACATTCAATGAGAACGAGACCTCTTACTACCACAAGAGCATCGGCGGTTATCATCCAGCCAAACTCCGTCGCTACCAGGAGATGATTGATGCACATATCGCTCCTGAGATGCAGAAGACGATGCAGGTGGTAGCTGCTGCGGGCGGCGATATGACCAAGGTGAACGGCGACAGTATCTATCCGGTATTGAACATGCTGAATACCAAATACTTCATCATGCCGCTGCAGGGCGGACAGACCGTTCCGGTGCAGAATCCGTATGCCTACGGCAATGCATGGTTCGTAGACGAGGTGAAGTATGTGAACAATGCCAACGAGGAAATCGGTGGTGTGGGCAAGGTGAACCTCCGACACGTGGCTGTGGCTGATGCCAAATTCAAGGAACAGCTGGCGCAGAGCGTGAAGCAGGATGATACTTCGGTGGTGAAGATGATTCAGTATAAGCCGAACAACCTGACTTACGAGGTCAAGTCGAGCAAGGGCGGCGTGATCGTATTCTCTGAGATTTACTATCCGGGCTGGACGGCTACGGTTGATGGACAGCCGGCTGAGTTGGGTAGAGTGAACTATATTCTGCGTGCGCTGAACGTGAAAGCAGGCAGCCATAAGGTTGTTCTCGATTTCCATCCTCAGTCGCTCAAGAATACCGAGACGGTGGCTTACATCGGTTATGGCGTTCTGGCTCTCCTTATTATAATAGGTGTAGTGGTTGAGGTGAGAAAGCGCAAGAAGGCTTCTCCGGAAGTGAAAGAATAAAAAGGAGAAAGACTTATGCTGTTTCGCACAGAAATAGATATTCCGAAGGCCGACTTCGAGATAGGGGCGGCAGAGCGGATGCTCTTTGTGGGCAGTTGCTTTGCCGACAATCTGGGTAGGCGGTTTGTGGAGAACCGCTTCCGGGCTACGGTGAATCCCTTCGGGGTGATGTATAATCCGGCAAGCATTCTCCATACGGTAGAGAAATGTTCCGAGGTGCGTCCCCGGGTGGCTGTCTTTACGCTGGGTACCAACCATGGGTATATCCTGAAGGAGACGGGCGAGATAGTGGACAACTGCCAGAAGCGCCCGCAGCGCCTCTTCGAAGAGCGGGAACTGAGCGTGGACGAATGTGCCGGCTATCTGCAGAAGGCTATCAATCTGCTGAAATCGCAGACCACAGCATCTGATGGCAGTGAAGGCACTCTGAAGGTCATCATCACGGTAAGCCCTATCCGCTATGCCAAATACGGCTATCACGGGAGTCAGCTTTCGAAGGCTACGCTCCTGCTGGCAGCCGATAAGCTGGTGAAGGAGAATCCCGGGGTGGTGAGCTATTTCCCGGCTTACGAGATTATGAACGATGAACTTCGTGACTACCGCTTCTACAAGGAAGACATGCTGCACCCGAGCGAACAGGCTGTGGAATATATCTGGGAGCGGTTCCGGACAACTTACTTCGGCAAGGCAGCCGAGCAGTTTCTGGAAGACTGGAGGCCTATCCGCGAAGCACTCGGCCATAAGCCCTTTCATCCCGAGAGCGAGGAACACCAGAAGTTCATCGCCAGGACGGAAGAGAAGAAAAGACAATTTGAGGAGAAATATCATCTCTTATAAAATGGAGAAATATCATCTCTTATAAAATAAAGAATATTTAAATAACAAGACAATGACATATACTATTGAAAAGGTAACCACACTGATAGGTGCGCGTCGCTATGGAGACAATGATACCAACATCGGTTTTATCCTGACCGATAGTCGTTCACTTTGTTTCCCAGAGGAAACTCTGTTCTTTGCGCTCAAGTCGGAGCGTAATGATGGTCATAACTACATCCCTGAGTTGTATCGCAGAGGTGTGAAAAACTTTGTTGTAACGAATGTGCCTAAGGGCTATGCTTCTGATTATCCGGGAGCCAACTTCCTGAAGGTAGTAAACACGCTCGAGGCTCTCCAGCGTCTGGCTGAGCGCCACCGTGATGAATTCAACATCCCTATCGTAGGCATCACGGGTTCAAACGGCAAGACCATGGTCAAGGAGTGGCTCTACCAGCTGCTCTCGCCAAGCATGTTTGTTACCCGCAGTCCGCGCAGTTACAACTCTCAGATAGGTGTGCCATTGTCGGTATGGCTGATGAACGAGCAGACCCAGGTGGGCGTTTTCGAGGCAGGTATCAGTATGCCTGGCGAAATGCTTGCCCTGCGTGACATCATCCAGCCAACCATCGCCGTACTGACCAATCTGGGTGCTGCGCATCAGGAGAACTTCTCTTCCATGGAGGAGAAATGCCGGGAGAAACTCATCCTCTTCCATGACGCAGAGACCGTAATCTATGATGGCGATGACGAGGTTATCAACAAGGTGATAGCCGAATATCCCGACTATAAAGGCGAGAAACTCTTCTGGTCGTTCAAGAACCCGGAGGCTCCTTTCTATGTGAAGAACATCGAGAAGCAGCAGAGCGTGAGCGTGATTACCTATATATATAAAGGTGAGGAAGACAGCTTCTCTATCCCGTTCATCGACGATGCATCTGTACAGAATGCCATCATCTCTGCTGTCGTGGCATCGAAACTCGGTCTTTCGGCTGAAGATATCGACAAGCGCATGACACAGCTCGAACCTGTGGCAATGAGACTGGAGGTGAAGGTAGGACAGCACGGATGTACGCTGATCAACGACAGCTACAACAGTGATATCAATTCGCTCGATATCGCTCTCGACTTCATGAACCGCCGTCCAGACCATCGCGGTCGTCGCCATACACTGATATTGAGCGACATCTACCAGAGCGGTCAGGAACCGGAGGCTTTATATAAAGAGGTGAGTGATTTAGCCCGTAAACGTGGCGTGGTTAAGTTCATCGGTATCGGTCCTGAGCTCTGCAAGCAGCACGATGTGATTCAGATTTCAGAGAAGTTCTTCTTCCCGAATGTAGAGGAATTCATCGCCAGCGAGGTGTTTGCTTCCCTGCGCGATGAGGTGATTCTGCTGAAGGGCGCCCGCCAGTTTGGCTTCGACCAGCTCACCGAACTGCTGGTACAGAAGGTACACGAGACTACGCTGGAGGTGAATCTGAACGCCGTGGTAGCCAATCTGAACTACTACCGTGCGTTTATGAAGCCGGAAACCAAGCTGGTATGCATGATCAAGGCAGACGGCTATGGTGCAGGTGCTGTGGAGATAGCCAAGACCCTGCAGGATCATCGTGTAGACTATCTGGCTGTGGCTGTTGCCGATGAGGGCGTTACGCTGCGCAAGAACGGCATCACCAGCAACATCATGATCATGAATCCTGAGATGACCGCCTTCAAGACCATGTTCGATTACGACCTGGAGCCGGAGGTTTACTCTTTCCGTCTGCTCGATGCGCTCATCAAGGCAGCTGAGAAAGAGGGCGTAACCGGTTTCCCTGTCCATATCAAGCTGGATACCGGCATGCACCGCATGGGCTTCGACCCTGAGAACGATATGGAGGAACTCATCGGCAAGCTGAAGCACCAGAATGCCATCATCCCACGTTCTGTGTTCTCTCACTTCGTGGGCAGCGATGACGACAGCTTCGATGATTTCTCAGCTCATCAGTTTGAACTCTTCGACAAGGGCAGCAAGCAGTTGCAGGCAGCCTTCGACCATAAGATATTGCGCCATATCTGCAATTCGGCAGGTATCGAGCACTTCCCGGAGCGCCAGCTGGATATGTGCCGTCTGGGACTCGGACTCTACGGCATCAATTCGCGCAACAACAAGACCATCAACTGTGTGAGCACCCTGAAGACAACCATTCTGCAGATGCACAACGTGAAGGCAGGTGACAGTGTGGGCTACAGCCGCAAGACGATTCTCGACAGAGACAGCGTCATCGCAGCCATCCCTATCGGATATGCTGACGGACTGAACCGCCGTCTGGGCAACCGTCATGCCTACTGTCTGGTGAACGGCCAGAAGGCAGATTATGTGGGCAACATCTGTATGGATGTGGCTATGATAGACGTGACCGACATCCCTTGCAAGGAAGGAGATTCGGTAGAAATCTTCGGCGAGCATCTGCCTGTCCAGACTCTGAGCGATATCCTCGAGACCATCCCTTACGAGGTGCTGACCACCATCAGCAACCGTGTGAAGAGAGTTTACTTCCAGGACTAGGAAGTGAAGAGGGAAGAACGAAGAGGGAAGAATGAAGACCGATTCGGTAAAAAATCATTTAAAAAACGTATAAAAATAGAGAAATCCTATCAGAAAATGTTCTGATAGGATTTTTTTTGCGTAAATTTTTCCATCAAAACGTATTGTAATTGAAGAAAAAAGTGTATCTTTGCACACAACAAATCATTAAAAGACAAAAGAGGGTGCTCTTTGTCGTGTATTTTCTAACAATTAAACAATACTACAAATTAAAATGGAACAAGTATTTAGCTATATTATCAGTCTCGGTGCGAGCGTGATGATGCCTATCATCTTCACGGTTATCGGTCTGTGTATTGGCATGAAATTCGGAAAGGCTTTGAAGTCGGGACTCTTCGTAGGCGTGGGTTTCGTAGGCTTGGGCGTGGTAACAGCATTGCTGACTACCAACTTCAACGACCCATTGAAGGCTATTTCTGATATCTACCACCTACAGTTAAACGTTTTTGATATGGGATGGCCTGCAGCTGCAGCTGTAGCTTACAATACAGCAGTGGGCGCATTGATTATCCCAATCTGTCTGGGTGTCAACTTCCTGATGTTGATTACCAAGACAACACGTACCGTAAATATCGACCTCTGGAACTACTGGCACTTCGCCTTTATCGGTGCAGTGGCTTACTTCGTGATGGGCCAGAGTTTGCTTTGGGGCTATTTCGCAGCTATCGTCTGCTACATCAACACGCTGGTTTGTGCAGACCTGACAGCCGACAGATTCCAGAAATATTACGATTTGGATGGTATCTCTATTCCGCAGCCATTCTGCCAGAGTTTCATGCCATTCGCTATCGTTTTCAATAAACTCTTCGATATGATTCCGGGCTTCTCTAAGCTCGATATCGATGCAGAGGGACTGAAGAAGAAGTTTGGTGTGCTCGGTGAGCCACTGGTACTCGGTGTTATCGTAGGTGCCCTGATAGGTTGGGCAGCCCAGTTCGATATCAAGAAGATTCTCTTCCTGGGTGTAACGATGGGAGCTGTGATGGAGCTGATTCCTCGTATTACAGCCCTGTTTATCGATGGTTTGAAGCCTATCTCAGAGAAGACACAGGAGTTGGTGAAGACCAAGTTTAACGGCAAGAAGGTTCATATCGGTATGAGTCCTGCCCTGGTAATCGGCCATCCTACTACCCTGGTAGCATCTGTGATTCTGATTCCGGTTATCCTTGCTATCGCAGTCTTCCTGCCAGGCAACCAGTTCTTGCCTCTGGCATCGTTGGCAGGTATGTTCTACCTCTTCCCAATGATTCTGCCGTTTACAAGAGGTAATGTGGTGAAGACGCTTATCATCGGCCTGGTAACCCTCGTCATCGGTCTCTACTTCGTTACCGATATGGCACCAGACTTTACGCTGGCAGCCAACCAGGTTTATGCAGCAACAGGCGATAATGCCGCTCATATCCCTGACGGATTCTCAGGCGGTGCACTCGATTTCGCATCCTCTCTCTTCGGATGGGTTATCTATCGCGGTGTGAAGCTTTCATACGTAGGTATGGGTGTTCTCGCAGTCATCACAGTAGCCATGATGGTTATCAACCGTCAGCGCATCGTGAAGGAAGAGAGAAAGGTAAAAGGGTAAAAAATAAAACAAGATAATTATGAAGAAATTAACATTAATATTAGCAGCAATGGTATTAACAGCAAGTCAGGCTTTTGGCCAGTGTGGAAAATGTGGTTATGAAGTGAAGGCTGAAAATGCCTACACTAACTACAACGTTCGTTATGCAAGCAATCCGATGGATGCAAAGCACTATACAACAGACCGCCTTCGCGGTGAATTCGCTATCGAGAAGGTGTTTGCTCCAGGCGAGGTAAACTGGACATACACCATGTTCGACCGCTTCCTCATCGGTGGTGCTGAGCCAACAACTGCTCCTCTGAAGCTGACTTCTATCGCTCCTCTCTATACAGACAAGCTAAACGATCAGAAGAATCTGCTCGACAACCGCGAGTTGGGTATCATCAACATCGGTGGCGAGGGTACTGTTACCGTTGACGGCAAGAAGTATACACTCGGTTTCCAGGAGGCTCTCTACGTAGGTCGTGGTGCCAAGAACATCGAGGTAAGCAGCAAGGATGCAGCTAAGCCAGCTAAGTTCTATATGAATAGCGCTTGTGCTCATCAGACATATCCTACCAAGAAGGTTACCCTGAAGGATGCCAACAACATCAAGGCTGGTAGCCTGAAGGAGAGCAACGACCGCGTAATCCACCAGTTGATTATCGACGGTGTAGCCGGTGTTCGTACCTGCCAGTTGCAGATGGGTGTTACTGAGTTGAAGGAGGGTTCTGTATGGAACACCATGCCAGCTCATACTCATCTCCGCCGTATGGAGACTTACCTCTATTATAATGTACCAGAGGGTCAGAAGATTCTCCACGTAATGGGTGAGCCACAGGAGACACGTCCTATCTGGTTGAACAACGAGCAGGCTGTGATTGCTCCAGAGTGGTCTATCCACTGTGCAGCAGGTACCAGCAACTATACCTTTATCTGGGGTATGGCAGGTGAGAATCTGATCTACAACGATATGCAGGTAGTGAAGATTCCTACATTGGAATAATAAGATACATGATATGGCAACCTGGTTCATGATTAATATGAGCCAGGATTTGCCGTCTAAATAGTAATCTAAAATAAAAATAAGTATAACGCTTAAAAACTTTTTGCAAAATGAGTCCTATTACAACAAGCAAAATGTCCAACTTCCGTTGGGTAATCTGTGCGCTGCTCTTCATCGCAACCACAGTCAATTACATGGACCGTCAGGTTCTCTCTTTAACATGGAAAGACTTCATCGCTCCAGAATTCCACTGGACAGATGATCACTATGGTACCATCACTGGTCTTTTCTCAATCTTCTATGCCATCGCCAACCTCTTCGCAGGTAAGTTCGTTGACTGGATGGGCACCAAGAAAGGTTATCTCATTGCCATCTTCGTATGGTCAACAGGTGCTGTGATGCACGCCGGTTGCGGTTGGGTAGCTATGCAGATGGAAGGTTATGATTCTATCGAGGCACTACGCATGGTACAGGCAGGTAGTGATGCAGCTGTAGCGATTGCTACAATCAGTGTATGGCTGTTCCTCTCTTGCCGCTTGATTCTTGCTGTGGGTGAGGCTGGTAACTTCCCAGCAGCCATCAAGGTAACAGCAGAGTATTTCCCTAAGAAAGACCGTGCTTTCTCTACCGCTATCTTCAACAGTGGTGCATCTGTAGGTGCTTTGGCAGCTCCAGCTACCATTCCATTGTTGGCTCGCAGCATGGGCTGGGAGTGGGCTTTCATCATCATCGGTGTGCTCGGTTATATATGGATGGGCCTCTGGGTATGGCTCTATGACAAACCATCTAAGAGCAAGCATGTAAACAAGGCTGAGCTTACTTATATTGAGCAGGATGAGGACCTCGATAAGGTTGAGGCTGAGAAAGAGACAGAAACTGCCGCTGAGGAGAAAACTATCGGCTTCCTGAAGTGCTTCAGCTACCGTCAGACCTGGTCATTCATCGTAGGTAAGTTGATGACTGATGGTGTTTGGTGGTTCTTCCTCTTCTGGGCACCTGCTTACTTCTCTGACCAGTATGGTTATTCTTCAGATTCAGGTATGGGTATCGCCCTCATCTTCACACTCTATGCTATTGTAACCGTATTGAGTATTGGTGGTGGTTACTTGCCAACCTACTTTGTAGACAAGAAGGGTATGAATCCATATATCGGTAGAATGCGTGCGATGTTGATTTTCGCTTGCTTCCCATTGCTCGGTCTGATTGCCCAGCCTATGGGTGCGTACAGTGCATGGTGGCCAGCTATCATCATCGGTTTGCTCGGTGCAGGTCATCAGGCATGGTCAGCTAACCTCTATTCTACCATCGGTGATATGTTCCCTAAGTCAACTGTAGCTACTATCACCGGTATTGGTGCGATGGCAGGTGGTATCGGTTCTTTCCTGATCAACAAGGGTTCCGGTATGCTCTTCACCTATGCAGATGGTCAGGGTTCAGACTTCAGCTTCATGGGCTTCGATGGCAAGCCAGGTGCCTACATGATTGTATTCTGCATCTGTAGTGTTGCTTACCTCGTAGGCTGGTGCATCATGAAGGCATTGGTTCCTAAGTACAAGCCAATCGTTGTAGAATAATGAAAAGGTAAAAAAGTAAAAAGGTAAAAAGGTAAAAAGGGCACCTCGCTGGTTAACATTCCGCTAGGCTTTTTTACCTTTTTACCTTTTTACTTTTTTACCTTTAAATAAATCCTTGCTGCTTGAGGGCTTCGAGGAAACCTTGGCTCATCGCCTCGCAATCCTTCTTTGTGTATCGGATGTCGGTAAAAACCTGGGCTAGGGTCTCTACGTTGTTGATGCGAACGAACTCCTTGTTCTCTTCAAGAGCTTCCTTCTCTGCATAGAAGTCATCTATCTTTTCTGGGGTATAATCCTCGAAATGCTCGTGGTGGATGATGCTGCGCAGAGGGAGACGGTCGCTCAGGGCTGGATGTTCTGCCGGCCAGCCGATGGTCAATGTGGCTACTGGCATTACGAGCTTAGGGAGCTTCAGGGTGTCGATGATCATCTTTGGCATATAAACCGTAGTTCCCAGGAAACAGGTGCCTAAACCGGCTTCTTCTGCCAGATTGGTGAAGGTCTGGGTAAAGAGAAGGGCATCGGTAGCTGCATTCATAAAAGAGAGAATGTTGTCATAGCCCGGGGTTCCCTTGCGGTTCTCTGCCCAGAGGGTTGTGCGGCGATAATCGGCACAGATGGTGAGGACGACAGGGGCTCCTGTTACCATTGGCTGGTTGAAGTGGGCTGGTGCCAGTGCCTTCTTTCCTTCTTCACTTCTTGTTACCACAACGCTGTAAAGCTGCAGGTTTCCCATTGTCGGGGTGCGCTCTGCCTCTTCCAAAAGGCGGTTCAGAAGTTCTTCAGATACTTCCTTCTCTGCATATTTTCTGATGCTTGTTCTGTTCTTAATCGATTCCATATCTTTTTTATTTTATCATTATACCTTATTATATATATAGGAGTTCTGTTCCATTTCAGAACCCTATTTTGCTGCAAAGTTAGTGAAAGTTTCCCAAAAAGTTGTCTTTCTTTCGCTTTTTTAGTGAAATATATGCCAAAACGTTTCAGATTTTAGAAATAAAAGTTTAATTTTGCACCTAAATATGAAACGTTTGATATGAAATATACTGAAAATATGACTTTTGAAGAGGCTTCCAAGGCTCTTATAGATGAATTGAATGCTAATCTGGCAACACTTCATCAGAATTATCATGTAGAACAGTCTGATTGGAATAAACTCTATGATCAGATAGCCAATGTTGTTTCAGAGGAAACTCATCTTCCTGTTTTCTCTCCTGAAGTGATGGAGGTGCGACCTCGAGAACTGGAATGCGATGTGGTGCGATTCCAGAATAATAAGGAGAAATGGGTGGCTCTGGTAGGACTGCTCGATGGTCATCCATATGAAATCTTCACGGGTTTGCAGGATGAGGACGAGGGTATCATGCTGCCTAAATCTGTAAGCAAAGGCAAGATTGTGAAGACCATTCTTGATGGAGGATTGAAGCGATACGACTTCCAGTTTGTGAACAAGCGAGGCTATAAGATTACGGTTGAGGGATTGAGCGAGAAGTTTAATCCTGAATACTGGAACTATGCCAAGCTGATTTCCGGTGTGCTGCGCTACCGTATGCCTATCGAACATGTCATCAAACTCGTTTATCAGCTCCAGCTTACTTCAGATAACATCAATACCTGGAAGAAAGGTGTTGTGACAGCCCTGAAGAGATATCTGAAGGATGGTAGCCTGATGAAACTTTACGATGATAGCGATTCCGAATCCTAATCCCCAAGATAGAACTGATATAAACTATGCTTTTCCGTAGTAAGATATACTTGAAGAATGTCCGTTTCCATGCATATCACGGCGTTCTGCCACAGGAGACCCTGGTGGGCAACGATTATGTGGTGAATCTGGATGTGAGCTATGATTTCTCCAGAGCCATGGAAACCGATGAACTGGCTGGAACCCTCAACTATGCAGAACTCTATGAACTCGTGAAACAGGAGATGGAGATACCTAGCAAACTGCTGGAACATGTAGCCGGAAGGATAGGAAAGCGACTCTTTGCAGAATATCCGACTATTCAGAAAATACAACTCGCCATTACCAAAATTAATCCTCCTTTTGGAGCAGATTGTGACGGCGCAGGGGTAGAAGTTGTATTAACAAATGATAAAACTTTATAGTAGATTTAGGTTTTCTGATACAAAAGTAGTAATTTTGCAAAATCATCAGAAAGATATGTTGAAGAAAATAACACTCATATTGACCCTATTGTGTATGTTGGTGCTGACAGCGACAGGCGCCAACCGCCGTTTCACGCTCGTTATCGACCCAGGTCATGGCGGTCATGATGCGGGTGCACTTGGTGCTATTTCCAAAGAAAAGAATATCAATCTCTCTGTGGCATTGCAGCTTGGCAAATATGTTGAGCGCAATATGCCGGATGTGAGAGTCATCTATACCCGCAAGACGGATGTCTTTATTCCTTTGAAACAGCGTGCCAACATTGCTAACCGCGCCAATGCCGACCTGTTTATCTCGGTACATACCAATGCGCTGCCAGCCGGTAAGATAGCCCGCGGTTTTGAAACCTATACGCTCGGTATGCACCGTGCCAAGGATAATCTCGATGTGGCTATGCGAGAGAA
>ERZ1023690.162-NODE-162-length-13223-cov-11.364672_pt1 | contig 13223 bp, 9 predicted proteins | sample MGYA00380347_ERZ1023690 | MGnify/ENA primary metagenome ERZ1023690 (study PRJEB33179, sample SAMN07449029) | human gut metagenome | biome: Human-gut; feature: Human associated habitat; material: Faeces | host: Homo sapiens | place: India:Kasaragod | collected...
GAAAAGGGAAAAAAATAAAAAGGGGTGCGTCACAGACTTATGACACACCCTCTTCCAGCTTGGCACCAGCAGGAGCATTCAATGAAAAATTACCATCAATGTCGGTAATAGTACCGGTATTGGTACCTACAATTTTGATGGATGCGCCAACAACAGGTTGACCATCATCAGAAGAGGTAACCTTACCAGAGATTTGACTTTGCGCAAATGCCATGCTCGTACTAACGGCTATGGCTGCGGCTACTGTCATGAGTCTTTTTTCCATAAATCTCTCTCTCTTTTAAAAAATTAATATATAATGTTATTTCTTTCTCTACATATCACAAGGTACTCTTTATTGGGGAGATACCAAAGAATGCTTTCTCTACCTCTTGTCCCGAGGTGGAAGAGTTATACCTTAATTATATATGCCAGTCTCTAATTCCTTTATCCAAGAGTTTAAAACTCTCTCCTTATGGTAAGAGAACTTAGCAAAATTTTAAAAATATTTTTAATCGGTTGCAAAATTACATAATATTTAGCTTTTCTCCAAATATTTTTTGTAAAAAGTTGCATTTTACTTGCATTTTGTTACAAAAAGACTATTTTTGTGTCTTATTTTCTTGCTTTTATAAGTAAAAGATTACTTTTTAAAGGAAATTGCTGTTTGTTCAACCAATCCCTTTATGAGATTCACATTTATCAATTTTGCCTTAGGATGCCGTTTTTATCTTAAAAGGGCAGTTTATTGCCTTTACTGACGCACTTCTTTCCATAATCCATGCTTTTTTTCTTAAAAAGTAATAATCAGCGGATTACAAAAATGAAATCACATTTTCCTAAGGAGTTTCTCCCTTCTTGTAGCAGCTCCCCAAAGTGGAACACGAAAAATCCAGAGTATGGTGCACTTGGTGAAGGGAGAAATCGAGTATAGGCTCTGCTTTTTATATTCCTATATCTTGCATCAATGATTGGTTGGCAGAAGCCAGATTGGAATCAAAAAGACTTTTTATATAAACGAAGGTGGTGGAAGTTTTGGTATGTCCTAATGCCTTTCCGATTAATCCAATATCCATGTTATGCTGATAGGCGATACTCGCCCACGAGTGTCGAACCACATAAGAGGAAAGAGGGATAGATGAAGAAATCTTTTTGGAAAGAACATGCAACGAGTAGTTGTATTGGCGCAACCGACGAAGATATTCACGATGAAGCAAGTCAGGGGATTGAGTCGTTAACAACGGGAAAACATAGATGGAGTCAGAAGAACTATATCGTGAGATAATAGCTTGCATAGCTGGGACGAGGGCAATACTGATAGGCTGACCAGTCTTATGTCGAGCATATCGGATGACGTTATCTTTCATCTGGCTTTTCTTTAAGTAAGCAATATCAACAAAAGGCATCCCCATTGCATAAAAACTAAAAATAAAGATATCTCGAGACATCGCTAAGGTAGAACCCTCTTCCAAGTCCAAATCATGGAGTTTGCGGATTTCACTTTCGGTAATACTTCGTTTGGCAGTCTTCGTTCTTCCTGTGAAAGCTTTTGTAAAAGGACACACATCATCATTCGAAGAATATTCCTCTGCCCACCGATTGTACATTGCTCGTAGGGATCGAAGATAAGCTGAAATCGTATTGAGGCAAATACCCTTGTCACTTAGCCATCGCTGATAAAGCTCTACCTCTTGACTATCCATCTCAGAGAAAGTCCAGTCTTCACGTTGCAAGAACTTTGTCCAAGAGCGAGCCGCAGTCAAATAATTACTCGCAGTCTTGAACTTCTCCTCTTTCTTCAGCATTTCCACTTGGGAATGTACTATTTTCCATCCTAATACTTTTTTCTCCTTTTTCGTTGCAGCTTGTTTCTTGCCCTTACCAAGACTAAATTCAAATTTGAAATACATCATAATCTTTTATTTTTTATTATTAGACATACGGGGTTATACCCGATTAGTACATAAATACTATAAATATTTGGGACGTTATAGACGGAATCATCCAAAAACGCTCCAATTTCACCACCTCGGGACAAGAGGTAGAGAAAGCATTCTTAGGTATCTCCCTCAATGGGGAGCACCTCGTGACATGTAGAGAAAGAAATACATTATATATTAATTTTTTTAAAGAGAGAGAGATTTATGGAAAAAAGACTCATGACAGTAGCCGCAGCCATAGCCGTTAGTACAAGCATGGCATTTGCGCAAAGTCAAATCTCTGGTAAGGTTACCTCCTCTGATGATGGTCAACCTGTTGTTGGCGCATCCATCAAAGTAGCAGGTACCAATACTGGTACAATTACCGACATTGATGGTAATTTCTCATTGAATGCTCCTGCTAATGCCAAGTTGGAAATTTCTTACATCGGTATGATTGGCAAATCTGTAAAGGCTGGCAAGAACATGAAAATTGTTCTTGACCCAGACAACAATGCATTGGATGATGTATTGGTCATTGCCTACGGTAAGACAAAAAAATCAGCATTTACAGGTTCTGCCGTAGAAATCAAGTCAGAAGACATTACAGCCCATGTAGCTTCTTCTGCAACTACAGCTTTGGTTGGTAAGGTAGCTGGTATTCAGGCTACTTCTTCTTCAGGCGAGCCAGGATCAGCTCCAACAATCCGTATTCGTGGTATTGGTTCTGTCAGCGCCAGCTCACAGCCTCTTTACATTGTTGATGGTGCTCCTTACGAGGCTGGTATTTCTAACTTGAACCCAGCTGATATTGAGAGTATCTCTGTTCAGAAAGATGCATCTGCAAGTGCCATCTATGGTGCTCGTGGTGCCAATGGTGTTGTCATCATTACTACCAAGAAGGCTCATGATGGTCAGGACGCTCGTGTAACATTTGATGCAAAGTGGGGTTCTAACTCACGTTTCGTTCCTCAGTATGACGTAATCAAGGATCCTGCTCAGTACTACGAGACTCATTTCAAGGCAATGTACAATTCTCAGTACTACCATGGTGCAACTGCTGATGAGGCATACGATTTCGCTTGCCAGAACCTCTACAATAGCCGCAATGGTGGTTTGGGTTATCAGGTATATACCGTTCCTCAGGGTGAACAGCTGATAGGAAAGGACTTTAAGATTAATCCTAAGGCAACTTTGGGATATAGTGATGGTACATACTATTATACTCCAGATAATTGGTATGATGAGGTGTTCCATAGTTCTTTCCGTCAGGAATACAATGCTAACGTAACAGGTTCTAATGGTAAGATGAATTATTTTGCCAGTGCAGGTTACTTGCAGGATGGTGGTATTGTTGACAACTCAGAGTTGAAGCGTTATACTGCCCGTACCACTGTGGATTATCAGGCAAAGAAATGGTTAAAATTGACTACAGGTTTGAGCTTTACTCACACCGATTCGCAGTCTCCACAATATGATGTCAATACGTATGGTAGTTCAGGCAACCTGTTCTATATCACCAACAATGTAGCTCCTATCTATCCATTGTATGTTCGCAATGCAGATGGAAGTATCAAGACAGAAGGTGGACGTGTTATCTATGATGCTAATCAGACAGGCTTCCAGCGTCCTGCTATTTCTGGTAATGCTGTTCGTGATAACGAATATAACCGCAGCCACAGTTATCGTGATATTCTGCAGGGTCAGTGGGATGTACAGATTACTCCTATCGAGGGCTTGGTTTTGGATGCCAACCTGAATGCTTTCTCTAGTAATACTCGTGCCAATGATTTGGCGAGCGCTTTTGCCAATGGTCAGGCTGATGATGGTATAGCTTCTGTAAGTGCAAACAGATATTTTACAGTAAACCAGCGTTATACTGTCAACTACGATAAGTCTCTCGGTGATCACCATTTCAATATATTGGCTGGTTACGAGCAGTACAAGCTTAAGTATCAATATCTCTCAGGTTCAAATACCCGTCTTTACGATCCATTCATTGGTGAGTTGGGTAATGCATTTGGTACAAGCAAGAAGAAGAACAATTCTTTCACAAATAACTATATGACAGAAGGTTTCTTCGGTCGTGTAATGTACGATTATGCAGACAAATACTTTGTAAATGCGTCACTTCGTCGTGATGCTTCTTCTGCATTTGCTCCTGGTCATCGTTGGGGTACTTTCGGAAGCGTCGGTTTGGCTTGGCAGATGAACAAGGAAGATTTCTTGAAGGATGTTAAGTGGATTGACCTTTTGAAGTTGAAGGTTAGCTATGGTTCTGTAGGTAACGACCAGTTGGATACAACTCCGTATGCAAACCAGATTGGTGAGTACTACTACTATTGGGCAGATCGCTATACTCCTTCCTATAATGAAGAAACAGGCCAGTTCTCTGTAACAATGAGTCAAAAAGGTAATGAGAACTTGACTTGGGAGACTCATAATGACTGGAATGTTGGTGTGGATTTCGGATTCTTCAAGAACCGTCTGACTGGTACTATAGAATACTACAATCAGAAGACTGTAGATCTGCTGTGGTCAAAGTCATTGCCATTGTCTTCAGGTCTTTCTGTATCTTCATACTATGCTAACATCGGCGAGATGGTGAACCGTGGTGTTGAGATCTCTTTGGAGGGTACTCCAATTAGAACACAGAACTTCGAGTGGAGCATCAATTGGAATGGTACACTTAACCATAATGAGATAACAAAGCTCGACCCATCACTTGGCGAGAATGGTCTTCAGTCTAGTGGTCGTGTCCTGAAAGTTGGTGGTTCTGTATATGAAGCATTTATGGTTCAGTATGCAGGAGTTAACCACGAGACAGGTCAGGCTCAGTGGTATCAGGATGTATATTACAATGCCGATGGTCAGAAGGTGGAATCTGCAAAGGCTGCCAATTACGCTTATACTAAGAAGGAACTTACTACAGATATCACACAGGCAACACAGTATGACTGTGGCTCTACTTTGCCAACCATTTTTGGTGGTTTTGGAACAAGTGTAGCTGCTTATGGCTTTGATTTGAGTGCTCAGTTCTCATATCAGTTGGGTGGTAAGATTTACGATGGTCAGTATCAGGCTTTGATGCACAATGGTACAAGCCAGGGTAGTGCCATGCATAAAGACTTGCTCAATGCATGGAGCGAGACCAATAAGAATTCTGATATTCCACGTTTAAGCCAGGCAGCAGCTGATGATCCGGGTATTGGTTCACAGACAACACAGGATCGTTTCTTGACAAGCTCTAATTATTTGTGCTTGAACAACTTGACATTGGGCTATACATTCCCTAAGGCGTTGATTCGCCCACTTGAGTTGACCAATCTCCGCGTTTATGTAGCAGGTGAGAATATCTTCATGCTTACAAAGCGCAAGGGACTTGATCCACGTTTCAACTATGGTATCGGTTCTATGACTGCAGGATCAGGTCTTGCTGCTGGTGGTTATGCTGCTTTGCGCTCTATCACTGCGGGTATCAGTCTCACATTCTAAAAATTATAAAAAGGAATAAATATGAAACTAAATAAGATTTCAGCTTTATTGCTTGGTGCAATGGTTGTTGCATCATGCTCTGATATTGATGATCAGAATCCTGAATCAGGTAAAATTACTGGTGGACAGGTACAGGAAACTACTGATGCCCTGTCTAGTCGTCTTGATGCCACATTGAATGGTATGTATACCATGGCTGGTTCTCCATTGACAGTGTTTGGTATAGACAAAGACCGAGCTGATGATTTCGGATTCATTTCTGCAGCATTGTCACAGGATTTAGAGGGTGCTGATATGTTCTCGGGTAACAATAATTACAACTGGTTCTCTGCAGCTTGTGCGTATTCTACCCGTAATCCTGATTATGCCAACCCTTATGCTCGCTATACATTGCCATATCGTCAGATAGGTGTTGCAGAGCAGGTTATCAATTCTATTAATGTTGAGACTGCAGATGCAAAGGGTAAGGCTCAGGCAGGACAGGCTTATGCTGCTCGTGCTAACGATTATATGGCACTTGCGCCATATTTCCAGTTTGGCTATGCAACTTCCAAGGATCAGCCTTGTGTACCTATCATTGGCAAGAACGATGCTAACAACAATCCACGTGCCACCGTGGCTGAGGTTTATGATGTAATTATTGCAGACTTGACAAAAGCTATCGAACTTCTGGATGGTTATAGTCGTACTGACAAGACCCAGATTGACCAGCATGTGGCTTATGGTCTTCGTGCTCGTGCTTATCTTACTATGGGTGAGTATGCTAAGGCTGCTGAAGATGCTGATAAGGCAATGCAAGGTTATACACCAGCATCTATTGCCGATGTAAGTGTTCCTGCTTTTGATAATATCAATGAGAGCAACTGGATTTGGGGCTTTGGTATGACAAACGCTATGGTAAATGGTGATGGCAGTCAGGGTTATGCTAACCCATCTTCTTGGTTTGGTTCCTTCTCTGGTGATGGTTATGCTCCTGCAACAGGAAATGTGCCTTGCATCAATGTCTTGCTTTACGACAAGATTCCATCTACCGACGTTCGTAAGGGATGGTGGTTAAATGCAGATAAGCATTCGCCAAACTGGGCTAACTTGACATGGGCTGGTGCTACAGGTGATGCTATTGCTGATTTGACAACTGATGATGGTGGTAAAGTTCCATTCGGTGCTTATACTAGCATTAAGTTCGGTCAGAAGTCTGGTGTTGGAAGTACTTTAAACAACAATGATTTCCCTTTGATGCGTGTTGAAGAGATGATTCTTATCAAGGTTGAAGGTTTGGCTAAAAGCGGTCATGAGGCAGAGGCAAAGACTCTTTTGGAAAGTTTTGTGAAGACCTATCGCGATCCTTCATATAGTGTAACTGCCGGTGGTAGAACCTTGGCTGACGAAATCTGGTTCCAACGTCGTGTTGAACTTTGGGGTGAAGGCTTCTTCGTTTCAGATGCCAAGCGTCTTGGAAAGCCTATCGTTCGTTTCCATGCGGGTCAGACTTCTAACTATCCTGCAGCTTTCAAGTTTAATCTGGCTGCTAATGATGGTTGGTTGAATATGAGATTCCCTACTCGTGAGAAGAACAATAATGCCGGAATCATAGATAACCAGGATGGTTCACAGCCTACACCAAACCAGAATGGTGAACTTCGTGATGGTGTAACAGACTAAGCGTTATACTACATAAACAATAATTAGGTGTATCTTCCTTGTCTATCACTAGACATGTAAGATACACCTTTTTTAGATAATTACAAATCCATAAGCCATGAATTTTCTATCGAAACTTTCTTTATATGACATCTTGGCGATGATTATACCAGAATTCATTATCCTTTTATGGGGATTATCTATGTGTAAATTGTCATGGATGCCAAATACTTTTGAAGTTGACAATTCTATAATCTGGGCAATTTGGCTTATTGCTGCTTACCTTATCGGCATTATAAACCATTTACTAACATCACGAATATGGAATAAGACAAGAAATAGCTATGACTTTTTAGCTGAGACTTTACGGAATACAAAAAAAAGAGATAAAAGACTATAAGTACCTTCCCCCAAAAGAATATTCTTACAAGAAGCAGTTACATGTTACCATTCCTTGCATTTATTTGCTAACAGCTATTGTTGTTGCTTGCTTTTTACAAGCTAGTAGCATTAAGGTCGAAAACGTTTACATCTATATTCCGGAATTGCTTTCGTTAGCAGCATTTAGCTTTCTCTTATATTTTAGTTTTAAGGGAATAAATCCATCGGTAGCTCCAAGTAAAGAAAATCACGAAATTTTAAATCTATATTACGAAGTCTATTCTTACGCAAGCAAGCATGGATACAGTAATGACGTTTCAATTATTGAAGGACAAGTCGCATTTATGCAAAGTATGATTATACCGATTTCATTATTTCTTATTTTGCCCAAAAGCTTATATCCATATATGCCTTATCCTGAATTCATCTGTATATTGAAAGGACTTTTGCTGCTGTTATGTATAGTGTTGATACTAGTTATACCTAACAGAGTTAAGAAAATCCATTATCTTATATGGTGCAATTTTGAATATCTCAAAAGGCTACCAGACGTAGCCCCCTAAAAAGGAGTTAAAACGTCTAGTATTATCAATAATTCCATTCTGATATACTAGGGAAAAGATAAACCCAACCTTTAAAGTCAAAGTTGCATCCTTGCCGCCCCATCACTGGTCAGACAAGGAAGCTACTTGCCTTTTATAATCCTCATTCTCAAATATTTTTCAATAATTCTTTGCATCTTTCAGAAGGAAAGCGTATTTTTGCATAAGATTAGCGAGGGTGCGGCAATTTGAAAGCAAGCTTTCATTGCGCTCGCTGGCATAATCCGTGCAGCACGAAAGTTGAATCATTAAAACAAGGAGGTAGAATATGGATTTATTTGATAGCAAAAGACAAGAAAGATTAGAGGCTGCAAGAAAGGCTTCTACTGCTAGTAAAGAAGCTGCACGTGCCTTTTTAATTAGGGCAGGAATTCTTTTACCTAATGGTGAAGTTGCACCACATTTGAGATAAAGTTATGAACAAGGAGAATCTTTCATCAGAAGCGTTGCTCTCTAACAACGGAGATATGACTTCTTTTTGATATGGCAATAGTAATATCCGATTCCGTGCTCCCAAGCGCCTCAAGCGATATGTGGATGTTAAGGAATGGGATAATGGATATATTGTTGTTATGGCTGATTATGAAGGTTTGGGCGAAACGGAAGAGTATATTGACCTTTTGCCCATATTGAAGAATCTATATATCAATCCTGAGACTTTTCTCAAACCAATCAAGTCAGTAAAAATAGATTATAATGAAGGAAGAAGAGATTAAAATCGTGGCAGAAAATGCTATGATGATTGTTTGCGGATATGCATTTTCGAAAACCGAAGAAGGCCTTATACGTGTAGTGTATCTACACCCGCCATATCATGCTCTTGTTATGACTAGTGAGGGTGAAGTTACAGAAACCAATATGGATGATATTGAAATCAGCATCGTTCAAAAGTATTGGATACGAAACAAAAAATTAATGGAGCAAGCTTATGCCTAAATATTACGATTTTATGATATGTGGGTATTACCTCTATTTTACTTCCTATTGTATCGTAGAAGCTATGCATGTACATGATAGTGACAGACGTTTGACAGAATCTGGTTCTGCCAAACTTTTTGTAATGGGAAATGGTGATACCATCGTAAAAGAGCAGGGCGTTTTGACGAATAAAGAATTGAGAATCATTCGTGAATTCGTAAAAGACAACTATCAGGAAATGTTCTTGAAATGGTCGGAAATGAGCAATAATGGCTTTTATCGTGGAGAATAATTTAATAAAGGTGTATCCTTCTTGCTCCTCATCGGGCATTCAGGATACACCTTTTTTCTTTTAATATATAGAGGATATTACATATCTTCCAATGATAAGCAGCCCAGACGAATTTCCAGTTTCTTTAATTCAGGATATACTTGGAGCATATAGTCCACCTTCTGTTTCAAGAGACTTTCGTCATAACGGAATTTATCCTTTTTTACCTCATAGATGTCAATAATTCCATCTATTTCATTTATTGCAACGATATCTATCTCATTTCCTCCCTTTCTATCCCAAAACTGACCTATCTGGGTGTATTGTTGGCTTTCGCTCAGTTTCTGGCGGAAATAGCGTTCAAGCATAAAACCCTCTACCGTGGATATATCACGCATAATGATACGATGCAATTGATTCAATGCGCCACTCTCTATGAAATTCTGGTATTTATAGAAGAAGCGAAACCAGAAGATGAGAAAATTGTCACTCAGGATATATCTTACACTCTTGCTCTTTGGCTTGGAGAAGATCGGGACATGGCGTTCTATCAGATTGTAGTGAGATTTCAAACGTTCCAGATATCCACCCACTTCCTTGATTCCTGTCAAAGCCTCAATCTGGGCACGAGTTACCTCACCACAGGCGATACAAGAGAGTATGGAGAAATAATTGGCATAATCCGTACCAAATTCCTCTATCAAGATATTCTTTCCTTCGTTGATGAAAGGCGAGTTTTCTTCAGTCTGCATATTGAGCATTTTCTGAGAGGTTGTCTTTCCATTGCTCATGAAGAGATTGACATACCATGCAACCCCATTGCTCAGCGTATAGAGAGTAAGCAAGTCGCTTGCTGTATAGTTAGGATTGAAGTCATGTAAAATCTCTTTGAGCACATCTGTATCGAAAGCTCGTAGATTGATGATACGATTGGCACGAGAGAACAATGGCTCTTTACTATCTTCAAAGATGCGGTGCATCAGTGAGTAGATAGAACCACTGATAATGAGATTCATCTTACTCTTACTTTTTGCCAAATCCCATTCTCTCTGCATCTCGCTAAAGATGGATGGATTGATACGTAGCCAATCCTGAAACTCGTCGATAACCAGTGTAAACGGATGGCTTTGGGAGATAAAGAGGAGTTGGTGAAACAGCTCGGCGAATGACGAATAATTGCCTAATGGCATATCTAATTTGCGTTCTGCCTCTTCCTTGAAATCTTGGCATAGCATATTTTCAGACTTTCTTGCCACAAAGAAATATAGAAGAGAACCTTCATGTCCACATCTTAGTGCTAACTCGGTTTTGCCGATACGGCGTCTTCCTACCAGTACCGTCATCTGTGCTTCTTGCTGGCTCTTTGTATAGATGTCAGCAAAGAGTGCCAGTTCTTTTGTTCTATCATAAAACTTCATATCTCATTTTTAATATTATTATCGTAACCGCTATTACCGTAATGCCGATTACTATTCTGCGCAAATGTACGATTTTCTATTGGATTATACAAAGATTAAGAACTTTATTTTGAATAGTTTAACAAAAAGGCAATTACCATCAGTATCGGGCATTCAGGATACACCTTTTTCCTTTTTTGCTTTTTCTTTTCTACTGCGGAAGACGCATTTTTCAAAATAAGTCGTCTCCTGTAACCTGTCTGTTGATTTTTCTTGCATACATATTATTATATAGACCATGTGGTGTGACAAAAGTAGGAATGAGCGTTTTCGTTGTCTTCGTCACTTTCTTGAAAATCTTCAGACGGTGTGCCAGATGGGCATCGTATGCCTTGGTTATTTCATATTCCCCATTGCAAAATTTCATCTCGCAGATAGAGATAGATTTGTCCGAGCGGTCTATCAGCAGATCTATCTGTGTTCCTCGTTTCAGATCTTCGTCTGCCTCATCATCTGCCATAACTTTGGCGGTAGGTCGGTAAGACCATGAACAAGGGGTGTTGATGCAGCCGTCTATGCCTAAAGCTTTGATAATTTCATTGATATGGTGAAGGCATACGATTTCAAAGGCATGACCGCACCATGATTCATACTCTGCAGTGGTTTGCATCTTGACCCAATAGTTGTCGAGGAATGAACCTTTGTTGTGCATGAATTTGAAATAAAACAGGCAATAAGGGTCTATCAGCTGATACATCATGTCTTTCTTCGACTTGCCGAAAGGAGTATAACTGCGGATGAAATCACATTGCTCAAGTTCTTTAAGTATCTGGCTGAACCTTCCGTTGTTAGCAAGTCCTGTAGCGTCCAGCAGGTCTTGTCGGGTCATTCCTTTGCCTTTGTTCTTTAGGGCTGTAACTATGGCAAGATGATTGTCGGCTTTCTTGAAGAGCGAACTGAACAGGCGGTCAAACTCTTCGGTGAGTTCGCCGCCACGTGTAAAGCAAAGTTGCTGGATATTCTGTGCCACACTTTTGTTGTTTTCGAAAAGAGACAGGTAATATGCTACACCGCCCATCGCCATATAGCACTCGATGATTTCCGGGCGTTCATAATAAAAACCCTGTGCTTTGAAATACTCTTCTACCTCATGCAGCTTGAAGGGAGATAACAGAATGTTGTGAGTGATGCGATTATGGAGCCCTCCGCGTGAATTAATAACCTGATTGAGCATCCAGGTGGTAGCACTTCCGCAGGCTATCAGTTTGATGTCGCTTCGGTAGAATGCCCAGTCGTTCCAGAAATGTTCCAGGGCGCTGATGAAGTGGGAGGCATACGTGTCGAACCAAGGAAGTTCATCGAAGAAGATGATTTTTGTTCCTTCTGGCATCTTTTCCAATGCTTTTTGGAGAAGCCGGAATGCTTCCGGCCAATTAGCTGCATCTGTTTCTATGCCTAACTGGTCGTTAAGTGCAAAACTGAAACTCGCAAGCTGCTCCTTGGTTGTTACATTGTCTTTGCCTGTGATGCGGAATGTAAATCGGTTTTCGAACAGTTCTTTTACCAGAAAAGTCTTGCCTACACGTCGTCTGCCATAGATGGCTACAAATTCTGATTTGCGGCTTGAAATATAGTTTTCAAGCTTTTCAATCTCTTGTTCTCTGCCTATAATATTCTCCTTCATATTTATCTCATATTAGTGAAACCTGTCGCAAAGTTACAAAAAATCCGAGATTACGACAACTTTTAAATGAGAAATCTGTCGTAATCTCATTTTTTTTGTCGAGATTACGACAGATTTTCGTAAAATTCTCATTCATTACTTATCTACTGTGTGGAAGATATCTGATTATTTTAATGTTATTTTTATCTAATTTACAGGAAAGATGTAAGTTTTTTGTTTAACTTTGTGCCCAAAACCATTGAAATCAATAAATTATGTTGAAATTACTTTTAAGGTTATGGTGGTTGCAGCAACGTCGTAACTTTCATAAGAGAGATGCTTTTGTTGCCTCCTATATCAACTTTCTATATGTGGTGATGGGAGTTAGTTTCTTTCTTAGTTTCACCGAAAATGGAGGAGATTTGGAAGGGGAAGACTTGCCTGCCTTGTTGGGGGCTGGTATGGTAGTCGGTTTTCTGATTCCTGATATGATTATGAAAATGGTGATGAAACGGGATATTACTGTGATGGATGATTACGTGAAGTCGCGCCCTGTGCCAGAGAAAATCTGGAACAAGTTCCTGCTCACTACCAATCTCTTGAGCTTCTGGAACTATGTGCTTCCGGTGCTTACGCTTCCTGTTTTTTTCTATGTGCTGTCTGCGGCTCAGGCAGTCGCAAGTTTTTTCCTTTTCCTTGCGTTTTCTTATATCGATGGCATCTATATCACTTGTTATCGTAAGGCTACGGAGTGGATGCTCAAATGGCCCTTGATATTGGGATGGATGGGAATGTTTGCCGTGCTCATAGGGTATATGTTTGTGGCTTCTTTCTTCCCGGTATATATGGGATGGATAGGTCTCTTCTTCCTTGCAGGAGCGGTATTCACGGGACTTACCGCTTATCTCTATCACGAAAAGATTTATAACGAGCAGAAGCAGAAGGTTTCCAGGTTCC
>ERZ1023690.169-NODE-169-length-12997-cov-8.522253_pt1 | contig 12997 bp, 9 predicted proteins | sample MGYA00380347_ERZ1023690 | MGnify/ENA primary metagenome ERZ1023690 (study PRJEB33179, sample SAMN07449029) | human gut metagenome | biome: Human-gut; feature: Human associated habitat; material: Faeces | host: Homo sapiens | place: India:Kasaragod | collected...
CGTCGAAATCAATGCCATAAGAACTGAAATGGATACCTGTCAATACGATCTCCCGGTATCCGTTCTGTGCCATGCCGGTGATCTCCCGGATGATATCTTCCGCCCTGCGGCTGCGGACTCTGCCTCTGGCATAGGGGATAACGCAGTAAGAGCAGAACTGATTGCATCCGTCCTGAATTTTAATATAGGCTCGGGTGTGCTCCGCCGTCTGTTTCAGAGTCATTTCTTCGTATTCTGCAGTATGGTTAATGTCTATAACAGTAGTGTCATGCAGAGTCTTGTCCACACCATGTCCGGCATTTTCTGCATTCTCTGCCACCGCATCTTCCTGTTCCAGATTCTGTAGATACTCCTCCAGAATGGATGCCAGGTTCTTCTTGCGGTTGTTGCCGATTGCCAGATCGATGCAGGGATCCTGCTCAACATCTTCCCTTCCGGTCTGCACGTAGCATCCCACAGCCACCACCAGTGCCGCCGGATTTTTCTGCTTCGCACGATGAAGCATCTGTCTGCTTTTCCGGTCTGCAATATTGGTAACTGTGCAGGTATTTACAATATAAATATCTGCGGTTTCATCAAATGGTACAATAGTATAACCTTTTTCTTGTAACATTTGTTGCATTACTTCTATTTCATAGGAATTAACCTTACATCCGAGGTTGTGTAATGCTACACTTTTCATAGGATTCCTCACTTTTTTTGTATTGTTTTCGTCTTGACTTTTGAGCGTTCCCCCATTAATATAAAGTCAGAAGGTATGACACACATTAAGGAGGTAGTCAACATGAAGACAGTTCAGATTTCTTTAAATTCTATTGATAAGGTAAAATCTTTCGTAAACGATATTACTAAGTTCGATTATGATTTCGATCTTGTATCCGGCAGATACGTAATTGATGCAAAGTCCATCATGGGTATCTTCAGCCTGGATCTTTCCAAGCCTATCGACCTGAACATCCATGCAGAGGATGGCGCTGATGAGGTTCTGGAAGTATTAAAGCCTTATCTGGTATAAGTTACCGATTCGGAATTCCGAATACATAGTAAAACAGAGAACACCTTGAGAGACGCAATCCTCTTGAGGTGTTTTTTATATGCCATTCCAAAAAGTAACTATTCAGTACCTCTGTTTCCCCGGTTCTGAATAGTTACTCTGCATTCGCACTTATGCTTCCGCAATGATCAGTTCTTTGGTCTCCAGTGCGGTCTTCACCAGTTCATCGATCTTCTCATCCAGATTGTGTTCATGTCTGATGATAAACTTCACGTTGGGTTTAGTCACAGGATGCTTTGCCACGAAAATGGTACAGCAGTCTTCATAAGGAAGAATGGAAGTCTCATAGGTTCCGATCTTCTCGGATACTTCCACGATCTCCTGCTTGTCAAAACCGATCAGCGGACGATAGACCGGCAGCTCGCAGACTTCATTGGTGGCGATCAGGGAATTCATGGTCTGAGATGCCACCTGGCCAATGCTCTCACCGGTGATCAGACCCAGGCACTCGGTCTCCTTCGCGATCTGCTCTGCGATCCGCATCATATAGCGGCGCATGATGATGGTCAGTTCCTCATGCGGACATTTCTCATAGATATATAACTGAATATCGGTAAAGTTGATCACATGCAGATAGATCGGTCCGGTGTAACGGGCAACGATCTTCGCCAGATCCACTACTTTCTGCTTCGCACGCTCACTGGTGTAAGGCGGTGCATGGAAATATACCGCATCGATCTTGACGCCTCTCTTGGCGATCATATAACCTGCCACGGGAGAATCAATACCACCGGAGAGAAGCAGCATTCCCTTGCCACCGGTACCTACGGGCATTCCTCCGGGACCGGGCAGGATCACGGAGTAGATATAGATTTCTTCACGGATCTCAATGTTCAGCATAATATCGGGATGATGTACATCCACCTTCATATTGGGATAAGCCTTCAGGATAGCTTCTCCCATATCCATGTTGATGGTCATGGAATCCTTGGGGTAATTTTTCCGGGCACGTCTCGCTGCCACCTTGAACGTCTGATTGCAATCGGGATATACTTTTGCAATGTAGTCAATCACGGTCTCACACAGCTTCTCAAAGCCCTCATCCTGTACGTGCACTACCGGGCAGATTCCGGAGATTCCAAAGACTCTTTGTAAGTGTGCCACAACTTCATCGTAGTCAAATTCTGACTCTGCATCTACGAAGATACGGCCCTGTGTCTTGTGCACCAGGAATTCTCCCTCACACTTTTTCAGTGCATACTTAATCTGGCGTACCAGAGCATCTTCGAACAGGTAACGGTTCTTTCCCTTAATGCCGATCTCGGCATATTTTATCAAAAATGATGTAAACACGTTCGTTTCCTTTCTGAGTGTTTCTCAAATCGCTTATCTGCGACTGTATCTGCGTAACATAGGTACTATATTGTACAATGCCTGGAGACATACGTCAATCTCTTCTTCCGTGGTAAATACGGAAAAACTGAAACGTATGGTGGAATCCAGCAGGGATTTATCGATGCCGATGGCTTTCAGTGTAGCAGAAGGCTGCGGCTTGTGTGCAGAGCAGGCGCTTCCTGCAGAAACATAGATTCCCTTGTCCTCCAGTGCATGCAGGAGCACTTCACTTCTGACGCCGGCAAAAGATACGCTGACAATGTGTGCCGCCGTTCCCTCACCGTACGGTGCATCCGGCAGAAGTCCGTTGACCGTCACCTGATCCAGTTCTCTTACGCCCTCGATAAATCGTCTCTTGCAGGCGCAGAGTCTGGCATGATCCTCATTAAAATGACTATAGAGCATTTCCGCTGCTTTTGCAAGTCCCGCAATACCGGGCACATTCTCGGTACCGGAGCGGAGGTTCTGCTGCTGTCCGCCACCGAATACGATGGGCTGGATCTTCACCCGTTCCCCTACATACAGCAGTCCGACGCCCTTCGGTCCGTGGATCTTGTGTCCACTGACGGACAGCAGATCAATGTGCATCTTCTTGGGATAGATCCGGGATTTTCCGAATCCCTGTACCGCATCCACATGGAACAGCGTATCCGGGTTCATCTGTTTGATCAGAGCTCCGGCTTCCTCAATGGGCTGCAGGGCTCCGATCTCGTTATTCGTGTGCATGATAGATACCAGAATGGTCTCCGGTGTCATGGCTCTGCGTAAGTCTTCCAGCCGGATACGTCCGCAGGGATCCACCGGCAGATAAGTGACACGATACCCCTGGGTCTCCAGATAACGCATGGTCTGCAGGATAGCGGGATGTTCGATCTGCGTCGTGATCAGATGATTGCCTCTGCGGCAATTCGCCAGGGCGCAGCCGATCAGTGCCATATTATCGGATTCCGTTCCCCCGGAAGTAAATAAAAGCTCTCTCTCCTCCACCTTCAGAATCCTTGCCAGAGTCTCCTTGGCATAGCGGAGGTATTTCTCTGCCTCCACTCCCTTCATATGCAGGCTGGAGGGATTACCGTAATCTTCACACATGATCTTCGTCATCAACTCTGCCACTTCCGGGAATGTCCTTGTGGTAGCGGAATTGTCCATATAGACTTCCATTCTCTTCTTCTCCTTGCTATCTATCTCTTCAGTAACTATTCAGCGCCCTATTCGCCAAATCGACTCTTCCGGGCTTTCCTTTTGCTCTGAATAATTACTATATTCTTCTTATGATTAAAATATGCCGCAGGCAGGCGATCCGTGCCGTCCGCTGTCTAATTTTCCAACTGATACATCAGCCATGCGATAGTCGTAAATCCGGCCGTCTCCGTCCGCAGGATCCGTTTTCCCAAAGTGATCGGTTGAATTCCCGCCTCCGTGGCAAGTCTTATCTCCTCCGGATCAAATCCGCCCTCCGGGCCGATGAAAATAGCGATCTGCTGTCCGGGTCTTGCGCTTTCGATGAGCTGTTTCGTCTGTGGCATTCCTTCCGCCAGCTCGTAGGGCACCAGTTTCAGATCCATTTCAGAAGCCGTTTTCACCGCCTGCACATAACTCATAACCGGTGCCACCGTGGGGATCACGCCACGCTTACTCTGCTTGGCTGCTGCCTCCGCAATTCCCTGCCAGCGTTTGATTTTTGCATCCGCTTTTTTCTCATCCAGCTTGACCACGCAGCGCTTCATGGACACCGGGATCACCTGAAAGGCTCCCAGTTCCACGGCCTTCTGGATGATGAGCTCCATCTTGTCCGCCTTGGGCAGTCCCTGGAACAGGTAGATCTTCGCCGGAAGCTCTACTCCGTCTTCCTTGATAAAACGAAGCTCCAGGCGGACACAGTCCTCTTCCAGTGCAAGGATCCCACAGCGATATTCCTTCCCGTCGATTCCATTGCTGACAGCCACTTCTTCGCCGGGGCGCATCCGCAGTACATTTTTGATATGATTCACATCGGTTCCCCGGATGATAACGCTCTTCGCTGCCACGTCGATCTGTTCCGGTTCTACAAAAAACTGATACATAGAAACTCCTATTTTAAGCACTTAATTCTTTCTTGCGGTAACGCTGACCCATTCTCCCTGGTAGGTCACTTCCAGTACTTCCAATCCAGCGGCCTTCACAGCCTCCACCACGGTCTGCTCCTTGTCATCAATGATGCCAGAGGTGATGTAGATACCGCCCTTCTTCAGCTGATGTACGATGACAGGAGTCAACGGTACCAGTACATCTGCCAGAATATTAGCCACCACGATATCATAACACTCATAGCCTACCTTGTCCTGCACTTCTTTGTCTGTAATGATATTGCCGATCATCATGTCAAACTGTGCCGGATCGATTCCATTCACTTCGCAGTTCTGTGCCACAGCTTCCACAGCACAGATATCCAGATCGGTTCCCACGGCATGTTTTGCCCCGAACATGAGGGATAAAATTGCCAGAATACCGCTGCCGGTGCCGACATCCAAAAGCTCTGTCTCAGGAGTGATGAACTTACGCAGCTGACGGATACACAGCTGTGTGGTCTCATGCATACCGGTGCCAAATGCCGTACCGGGATCGATATGAAGCACCATCTTGTCAGTATCTTCCGGTTTGATATTTTCCCAGGAAGGGATCACCAGGATATCATCGATATAGAACTGGTGGAAATACTGTTTCCAGTTGTTGATCCAGTCAATGTCCTCCGTCTCATCTACCACAACAGAAGCCTCGCCGATATCCATAAACTGGCGTAAGTCTTCCAGTTCCCGCTTTACATCCGCAAGTACAGCTTCGGTCGTGGTCTTCTCCCCGGCCACTTCCAGACTGCCGTCCTCTTTTTCCTCTACAAAAAAACTTAAATAGGCAATGCCGTCATCCTCCGGTCCGTCCGGCAGGATATCTACAAACATCTGCTCCTTCTCCATGGCGGTCAGGGGCACCTTGTCTTCGATCTGTGCCCCTTCCAGTCCGAGATCGTACAGGGTGCTGATAATAATATCTTCCGCTTCCGTTACCGTCTTTATTCTGAATTTAACCCACTTCATTGTTCTTTTTTTCCTTTCTTTTCCATTGTTCCAACACAGCATATATCATTGCAGCCACTATTGCAATAAAACTGTCGATTTCCAATACGCTGACCGCATCCAGCTTCTCTCTCCAGGTGTACCGGTTCAATGCCTGTCCGTCCACAGTTGCTTCATGTACCACCAGTTGCTGATTTTCCGGTACATGCGCCTTTTCCGTAGTAGTATATACTACCTGCGGCAGATTCTCGGAAATACTTTGATTCACGATCCGGTATTCATACAGGGCACCTTTTTTCAATCGGGTCTCAATGACCGCCGGGAAAAAAGTCACCGGTTCCATGGCATCATAAGGAATCACACCTTCATATATCTTCTGATCCTCTTTCCATATCTCCAGACCCAGAAGTCCGTTCCGTTCTTCCTCCTGATTATAGTTCACCGCGATTTCCAGTGTTTTCAGAAAATCTGTCTCCGCAACAAAATACTGCGAAGCATATTCTCCCACCTGCAGGGGCTCTGTATATCCATAATCCTCACTTAAGGAACTGTCCTTTTTATCTTCACGGATTCCTCCATACGGCCATACAAACAACATGGAAAGTATCGCTGCCAGCAGGACTCCTCTTTCCACCCATTTAATCATTTCCCGTTTCCTCCGTTATGTTCACCTTTAAAATATCAAAATCCGTATTCCCATCCATATACTGAAATCCATAATGTCCCATATTTTCATAGGTTACGGTATATTTATCCGATTCCTCCAGCAGATGTCCGAAACACTGGAAATACCAGACTCTTTTCCCCACCAGTTCTTCCAGATCCGGCACCTCTTCCATGGTATAAAAGATCTGGTCCGGCATATAGCATCCGAATAGCTGTCCGAAGCGGGAATCCGTATCGTAGACGACCACATCTCCCGGCTCCATATTCTCCGCTATAAATGCCTTCGTCTCTTCCAGATATGAGATTGTACCATATTCTTCATGATAAGAGATTCCGTAGGCCGACACTCCCATCCACACAGTGAAGGACAGACAGGCGATCCATTCCTGTAAATTGATCCTGGATAAAATGATAGCCATTCCCAGCCAGAACAATCCCATGCTATGCATAACATGGCGGTAGGTAAAAAAGTGGGACGCGTGTAATGCCAGCAGCGCCGCCATCAAATAGCTTACTGGGAAAATACAGGTACACAGAACCGCAAAAACACCGTTTCTTCTCCCCAGCCGCTTCCAAAAGAGGATCGCGCAGACCAGTGTCAGTACAAAAAGAAGTTCTCCCATTTTGGTCGCATACTTCACTCCGGTTCCGAAAATGAAATCAAAAAATTCGTAAATACCGAATTTGGACCGGTTCGTCGGGTTTCCATCAGAAACCAGCAGATGAAAGAAATCGGATTTTATCAGCCATGCCACAAAAAGCAATACAACGGAACCACCACAGACAAACGGCTTCCAGATCTGTTTTCTGTCCTGCTGCCAAATCACCGCCACCAGATACAGGTAGATAAACAGGTAACTGAACGCGGTAAAGTAATGACTGAAAATACCGCAGAAGGTCGTCAGAAACAATATCGTCCACAGGGCCTTACTGTTCAGCCGCTCCCGCAGGAAATAAGCGGTCAGTCCGCAGACGGTAACTCCAAACACCGTCCAGGAATACATTCTGTTGTTCACACTGATCTTCATCATTGCAGGTGTCAGGCTTACCATGATCATATAAAGGGCTGCTGTCTTCGCTCCCCACTGCCTGCGGATCACAACAGGCCCCAGCAGCATGGACAATACCGTTCCCAGCAATGCAAACATTTTGTAGGCAATAATGCCGTCTCCTACCAGAAACGACCACAGCCGCAATCCCATATACCATACCGGCACATCCGTATCATGGGCCGCCAGTACCACGCGAATGATTCCCATCATCGTATTGTCATGGGCGGTGCGATAACTGTATGCTTCATCATAGTCGATCCCCTCACTGAGACACAGGGAGAACAATACCGCCGTGCACAGAATGAGGATCAGCCATAAGCCAATGGTTGCAATTTTATGTTTCTTTTCCGAAGTCATTTTTTTCATCTTCATCAGATCATTAATCCTGTCTTCTCTTTACTCTTCTCTATCATATGATTCAGCTTGCGGAACGGCGGCTCCAGTGCCAGTCCCAGCAGCAATGCTACGATCAGGAACAGTGTCATTTTTCCTACATTGATCCAATAATCCACGCCGTACATTCCTGCAATACATTCTTTAAACGCTTTCATGCCAAACTGGAACGGCAGGAAAGGATAGATCCACTGGAATACCTGCGGAAGAGCCTCGATAGGGAACGTTCCGCCGCTTCCCGCCACCTGGATGACCATGACTACAATAGCCAGTGCCTCACCCACGTTTCCAAAAGCGAAAGTCACAGAATACATAAAGCAGCTGAATGCCGCACTGGCCACGGCTGCCGCCAGCCAGTATAAAAACCTGTGCTGACACTGTATCTCAATATAATAAAGGTTCCCAAGAACAATAAGCAGTGTCTGTGCCTGTCCGATCAGGAAAAACAGCAGATATCTGCCAAAATATCTCTCATGCGCCTTATAATGATCCCCCGGTTCAATGGGTTTCACACCCACGTGAATAATAGCCACCAGGAACAGCGCTCCCACCCAGATTGCCAGGATCGTATAGAACGGCGATGCCGCAGAGCCGTAATGATCCACCGGATAAACAGGTACCGTCTCCAGTCTGACCGGAGAAGATACGAAGTCTGCCACCGCCGTCGGATCGGCAGCCATAGCGCTTAAAATATCCTCATAGGTCTCCGCACCGGTGATCCGTTTTATATTATCTGCTATTTTGCTGACCTTGTCCAGCAGTTCCTGTGCGATCACCAGGGAATCCTGCAGGCTGACATTACCTTCCTGCAAAGTCTGCTGATACTCTTTCAGAATATCGGAAATTTCATCCATATTCACATCCGTACCGTTCATCATCGCTGCGGCATTCAGGAAAGCCTGCTGCATGGATTTGCCGGTAGCCCGGAAAGAAGGTCTGACATTGTTATTGTAATCACTCATCAGATTATTCAGCTGTTTGTTGCAGATCTGAATCTGTTCCCGGATCTGTGCCCGCAGAGTATTGATATCATGATCCACATCTCCCTTGCTGTCTTGCAGCTGTTTCAGATCCGCTTCGATCGTTTTCAGAGACTGGTTGATCTCCTGAATCTGAGCATCCTGTCCGGTGATCAGGCTTCCCAGCACATCCATATTGGCCTGCATGCCCTGTACCAGTCCGATGGCCGTGCCCAATCCGGTGTCCGTGGTGCTTCCCACATTGTTGCTGCCCATCTGCTCCAGCAATCCATCAGAAAAGACCGACAGATACTGCAACGCTTCCGTGACCATATCCATACTGCTGCTCACCATATCTCCCATAACGTCAACCGCATCGACGCTGGAATTGATCATGGTCTGCATACCGATCATGGTATTTCGTCCATTCTCCAGCATATTATCCATATCCGGAAGCATATTCTGGCTGGTCTCCATGATCATCTCCGCGGAGGTCATAATACTCTGGAAGGACTGTAACATAACCACATAATCCTGCAACTGTGCCTGCATGGTATCCAGAGATTCTTCCACACTGGTCTGCCCGCCGGCATTCACCATCGAAAGGGCATTTCCCGCTTTCATCACCGCTTCTGCCACAGTACTGATAAAGGTGGCATTTACCTGTTCCTGCACAGCATTTTTCGCTTTGCCCGTGATTTTGGGGGCAATACCGTTCTTTTTCTCATTTTCATAGTAGTAAATGGTGGGATGATCCACTTCACCATCGATAAATCCCAGCATTTCCTGAGTAAAAGTCTCCGGAATAATCAATGCCGCATAGTAATCACTGTTCTTCACGCCTTCCAGTGCTTCCTCCGTGGTCTCCGGGAACACCCAGCCGATAGTGGTATTGGCTCCCAGAGCCTCCAGCACACTGTCTCCCACGTTCAGAGACAGCCCCATGATCTCCGCCCCGGCATCATCGGAAGCCACGGCTACTTTCAGCTGACTGGTAGCTGCGGGCTCGTAAGGATCCCAGTTGGAGAAAATGTTGAACCAGGCATACAGTGCCGGGAGGATGCTGAGTCCCATGATAATAACGACCGCCACCACATTATTGCTGATCCGACGGATGTCGGTGGTAAATATTTTCCAGATATTATACATACTATTCACCATCCTCCCAGTCTTCGGTCTCGTCTTCGTTTTCCTCTTCGGTTTCGTCTTCCGGATTCTCTTCGGTTTCATCTTCCGGATCCTCTTCGGTCCCGGTCTCGGCCGGGGAATTCAGGCCTTCACCAATCAGTTTCCGGGTCTCCCGGATGATCTGCGCCGCCCGGTCAAAGTCTGTCGGAGTCACCGCTTTGAGATCGCCTTCTTCTCCTTTGAGCTCCATGATCTTCTCCTGCAGATTATAATCCATATATTCCACAACGATCAGATAGATTGACAGGGCAAACAGCGACACGATCCACAGGATCAGGAAGATGACCTTGTTGCTGCCAGTCAGGAACAACAGTGCCAGAAAAAACAAGGGGACGATCCAGATACATTTCAGACCGATCTTTATTCTTTTTCTATTCTTCTCATGAAGGGCCTGCTCGTAATCCAGAACCTTCTGAAAAATTTCTTCGTAATTTCTCTCCATGATTTTACCTTTCTGCCTGTTCGGAACTTCATTCACAAACCCACTCCTGCGGAGTTTTCGTTTTCATGGTTCTGAACAGGTGTCACATTAACTCAGTGTCTTCCATACGCTCTTCCACAAAATGGTTCAGTTTTACGAACGGGATCCGGATCACCAGGCCGATCAACAGTCCCTCGATCATAAACAGGCTCAATTTTGCCAGTGCTTCCATATAGGCAGTACCGTACATACCCGCCAGTGCCTCACGCATGGCCCGGATGGCATAGGGGAAGGGAAAGAAAATATAAATCTTCTGGTAGGTGTCCGGTAGCAGTTCGATCGGGAAGGTACCGCTGGAACCAGCGATCTGCAATACCATAACAATAACGCAGACGGCCTTGCCCACATCTCCGAATGCCAGTGTCAGAGAATAGATCAACAGGGAAAATGCCGTAGCCGTAAAGCTTGCCGCCAGGAAAAACAGCCCCGGTTCCACAATGTTTACTTTTAACAGCCACAGATCTCCGGCCACAATGATGGCTGCCTGAATCTGTGCCAATAAGAAGAACAGCAAATATCTGCCGAAATACAATTGATAGCTCTGTACATTTTCAAGCCCTTTCGGAGAGGCTTTTACTTTCACCAGTGCCACCAGGATCGTAGAACCTACCCAGATCGCCAGTGTGGAATAGAACGGTGTCATGGCAGAACCATACGTAGCCACCGGATACATGGCTATGGTCTCCATGGTTACGGGAGATGCAAAATATGCCCCCAGACTATCCGGATCTCCTCCAAGGAAACGCACCAGAATATCCATCATTTCCTCTTCGGATGCACCGTCCAGCTTCTCTGTCAGATCTGTAAGTTTGGCGCTGATATTATCTACCACATCTTTGATCTGTCCCAGACTCTCACTGGTTCCGGACACAGTGTCACCGACACCTTCCATGACAACTCCGACATTTTTCACCGTATTGCTCAGGGTATTTACCAGATTGGTCACCTGATTCAGAGAATCTGACATATTTGTCAGAACCTTCTGCATCTGGGGCACCAGATTATTCTTATAGATTCCCTGCATATTACTTACAGAAGTCTCGCAGCTGTCAATGGCGCTCCTTAAATTATTCATGGCATTGTTGACATTGACCTTTGCATTCTCCGCAGCCTTGTCGTCCGTGGATTCCAGAACGCTGCCCACTACGGTATTCATCAGATCCAGTTCCTTCTGCATGGCTTTCAATGCTTCCATAGCCGCATCAGTTGCCGCTGCGTTGATATTGCTGCCGGTGCCTCCGTTCGCAGCATTACCGTCATAGACGATTTCCAGCTTTTGTTGGATCAGTGTCGCCAGCAGTGTATTTACTTGTCCGTTCAGCGTATTGGTATCTCTTGCCACCCGGTTCAGATCTCTCGTCATCTGGGCGGTATCCTCCGCCAGTTTGCTTTCATCCAGAGCCTTTTTGATACTTTCCAGAGAGTTATTGATATTGCTCATGGAAGTATCGATGTTGTTGCTGAAATTGCCCAGGGTGTCTCTGGTAGAAGACAGATCCTGACTGCTCTGGTTCAGACTGGCTGTGGTGCTGTCCAGTTTCTTCTGCATCGCGGGAATCTCATAGTTGACATGGGTGATGGCAGACTCCAGCCGCGCATTGCCTGCCTGAAAAGAGTCGATCATGGCACTGTATTCCTTCAGATTGTCATTCAGTTCCTCCAGTTTGGAACAGAATTCCACTACATAACTGTCCCCCTGTACCTGATCCGACACCGTATTGCCCTCTTCAAATACCGTGGTAGCCGCCACCTTGATAAAGGTCTCATTGATGGTATTCTGCAGAGTTCCTGCCACCGTATCCGTGATTTTGGTGGCAATGGCATTGCTCTTCTGATTCTGATAATAGATCAGCGCCGGATTCTCAAAATCATCCGAAAATACATTGTACATACTATAAGTAAATTTATCGGTAATGACGACGGCTGCATAATATTTTCCGGCTTCCACGCCCTCTTTTGCCTCTTCCTCGGTATCCAGAAAGATCCATTTTACACTGGTGTTGGAATGCAGGCTTTCCAGTACGGATTCTCCCATATTTACCACCGATCCGTCTTTCAGCGTATAGTCCTGATCCAGGGATACTACCGCCACAGGAATTCCTCCGGTATTGGCATAGGGATCCCAGTTGGCAAATATATTAAACCACGCATACAGCGACGGTATCACGCACAACCCGATAATAATAACCAGCGCAAAAGGCTGCTTCACCAGTTTTTTCAGATCTCCGGTAAAAATCTTCCAAATATTTTTCATATAGCTTCTAGCAACTCCTCATCCGTATCCATTTGATTGGTTTTGGTCTTTTCTCCCCGGGCCGCCGCTTCACACAATCCCAGTATCAGAAAGAAAAGCGGCGCATTCAGCACCTGCTGAAAGCTGATCAGGGAATGTATCCCGTAGGTAAGCAGTAACAATACTGCGAGAAAATTCTTCCTGTATGTCTGCAGCGCCGTGATAAAAACAGCTGCATAGGCAGCCACACCCAGCAGTCCCATATTGACCAGTGTGGTGAGCCACTCATTATGTGCATTGGTAAAAACAGAGCCTTCAAAATATCCTTTATCAAAAAGCACCGTGCCTCCCGGCAACAGTTCTCCCAGATACGATGCAAAACAATCCGGGCCTGCTCCCAACAGCTTCTGATGCAGATTTCCTTTCCGGAAACCCATCCATGCCATCTGCCACAATCTTCCCCGGCGATTGCCCCATTCCGCAAAATCGATTACCGACAACCGATGCAGATACCATGCCAGCACTACCGCTATTCCTGCCAGTGCACAACACAATACTCCCTCTTGCAATATTTTTTTCTTATTCT
>ERZ1023690.184-NODE-184-length-12273-cov-40.595187_pt1 | contig 12273 bp, 5 predicted proteins | sample MGYA00380347_ERZ1023690 | MGnify/ENA primary metagenome ERZ1023690 (study PRJEB33179, sample SAMN07449029) | human gut metagenome | biome: Human-gut; feature: Human associated habitat; material: Faeces | host: Homo sapiens | place: India:Kasaragod | collected...
AGGTGGTTCCCCAGATGGCTACGGTGATAAAAGCCACAAGATGATATAATAAATTACTATTATTCTGTTTCATTCTATCTGCTATTTTAAATTTTGCTGCAAAATTATAACTTTTATTCGAAATGAGCAAATTGTAAACAAGAAAAGCAGAAAAAGACAATAAAAAGAGCGAAATTAGAACAAAAGAAAAAGGTCTTAGGAGTAAGTGCAGGTACGACTTCTCCTAAGACCTTATTATTTATATAGTTAAAAAAATCAAGCCTTATTTTTTCTGGAATACTCTCACGTAATCCACTTCCATCTGAACAGGGAGGGCGCTTTCGTCAACACCATTCATGCCGCCCCAAGCACCGCCCCAAGCCAGGTTGAGGATAACATAGAATGGTTTATTGAAAGGCCATGAACCTACATTATTTTTACCGTCATTGTTGAAATTGAGCAGTTCCTCACCATCCACATAGGTCTTGATATAATCAGGAGTCCACTCCAGGCGATAAACGTGGAAAACGTCTTCAGCACCCGTAGTCAGACGCTCCTTGGTAATCTGGTTTCCCTTCACGTGATTAAACTTCTCAGTATGGAGCGAAGAAGAAGTATAGTTAGGATTAACGCCTACCTCTTCCATAATATCAATCTCGCCACACTTAGGCCAAGGATTTGCTACGAAATCATTGTTGCAAGGCATCATCCAGAAAGCAGGCCATGTGCCTTTACCTTTAGGCAATTTGATGCGAGCTTCGAAGATACCGTAAAGCCAGCCCTGGGTTTCGTGAGCATATACGCGACCCGAATAAATCTTGCCGTTGCTGCCCTTGAAGCAGTTGATATAAAGCCGGTTATCTGCAATTTCTGTTACGCGCTTACCATCAGCAGAGCCGTTCACATAATTCTGAAGTTCATGATTTACCCAGCCCGACTTCTGCACCTCATGACGCCAGTCGGTACTATTCAACTCTGAGCCTTCATTAAACTCATCATTCCAGACCAGTTCGTAACCTTCCGGAATCACCATTTCGCCACCTTCAATAGGAGTAACCTGTTTTCCTGCCTGATGCACAGACACCGATACCTTCTTATCCTCTAATGAAATCTCGACACTTCCGTCAAGAGCTACAGACGATTTATTCTCTTCCACATCTACAGTTACCATACCCATAGCTTTGTTATTACCGCTGGCACTCACTTTAAACCAAGGGTATACATTTGCTAAAGGACCTTCTCCAAGGAAGAATGCTCTCGCTTCCCAGCCTCCTTCAGAAGCCACAACCATGATTTTATAAGTACCGCCCTTAGCAGGAACATCTATTCTCGTAGGAGAGCAGGATATCGTCACCTCTCCATCGCCGTCAGAAGAGCTGCTGCTGCAAGAAAGCAGCATAAGCGAGAGAAGGAAGGAAAATATTTTCAAGAATTTCATGTCATTTAAAATTTAGAAAGGGAGCCACTCCTACTTATTTATAGGAGCAGCTCCTGTATAATTCTATATAAACCTATAAAACCTAAAGCCTATTTCACAATCAAAACGATATCGCTGACAGTTATTTCTGCATCCTTAGGAGCACCGGCAAAGTCCATTACAAGTTTTATTTTGGCCATATCTCCAGGATTCTTACCTTTAATCACGGCATCATCATAACGGACAACATATTCACCTTGTATATCAGTATACATATCAGCAAACAAGAAGCTATCATCATTGCCTGTATCACAAAGTTTAAAGGTTGCAAGAGGTAACGGAGCAGAAGTTTTTACTTTACAAGAGAAATCAACTTTCTGTCCCATCTTGATAGCGACAGGAACTTCTGTCAAAGCCCATTGTGCGTGCCACTGCTCAGCTGGAGTTTCTACAGGTATCACGATAGAATGCTTGTTACCCTCATGCTTGACAACAGGAGTACACTCGATAGGTGCCCATCCTGCATCACCAAACCAATTGGTGTTTACGAATGACTGATTCTCATCTACATCCTTCCAAAGGTTTCCAGCTGTATTATAGTCGAATGGCACCTTCAATTCTACCGGAACCACAGTACCGTCATCGTTGGCATGATCTTTTAACACCAGACTTTCTATCATGATTTCATCATCAGCCTGATTTCCACCAAAGTCGAATACCACCTTCAGGTTTTGAATATCCTTACCTTCGAGGTCTGAGCCGAAAATACACTTAGGCTCTCCTGCCTCAAGACCGGTATTTACATCCTTAGAGTCAAAGAGAATGATGTCATCACCACCTGCGCCAGAATCACAAAGTTTCACTTTAACGGCATTATGTCCCTTGGCAGATGTAATGATGCAAGAGAAGTCATAATGCTTATCTGCGCTAGTAGAGATACCTAAGTTTTTGAAAGGAACCTGAGCTTGCCAACGCTCGGTAGTTGCCACAGGGAGCTTCAATGTATAGCATCCCTTGCTGTAGCTACAAACCGGGTCAGCAATTTGGCTCCATCCTGGAGCATAATAGCCAGCAGAAGGTTTTTCAGGGAAGGTAATTTTCTTGAAGAGATTAAACTCACTATCCTCTACGAAACCTGCGAAGCCATTCATCTTGGTTTTCTCCACCGTGAATTGCTTCTTGACGCTCTCCTTGCTAATACCATTGCGATTCTTCACAAAGCACTCCACATCGTATGTTCCCTTCTTACGATAGTACTTGCTCAATGTATAGTCTGAAGAATAAGCACCATCAATTACCCAAATTGGGGTGATGCCCTCTGCTGAGTTAAAACTGAAATTAGCTGTATTGATGTCTTGATCAACACTGATATTGAAGTTGTCAGCATAATCTGCAATGTTAGGCAATTCGCCATTGGCACCGCTAAAATCTTCTGGGGAGCATGCTCCTAGCAGAAAGACTGCTAGGAATGCAAATGCTGAATGATATAATATTTTTTTCATATTCGTTACCATTTTAATGTATTAGTAATTGTTTTGTACCAATGCTGGGTCTGAGTCAAGCTCTGCCTGAGCAATTGGGATATACTTCTTAGATTCTGTCCAAGAATTGGTACGATAGCCATACTCATCTGGTACCAATACGCTGGCAGCCTTGCCTGTACGAACCAAGTCGAAGTAACGCTTGCCCTCACCTACGAACTCCCAATGGCGCTCGTTGATGACATCGTCCACTGTCACTGCACCAAGTTCTGCAATGCCGGCACGGCGACGAATAACATTCACGTAATCCTTAGCCTTGGTTGCATCTCCACCAGTTTCAAGCAACAACTCTGCTGCATTGAGGTAAGCCTCAGCTACACGATACACACGGAGATTATTGTTGTAGTTCAAGTCCTTATCACCAGAAGTAGCATTATTCTCTGTATATGGACGATACTTACCTAGCCAGAAGCCTGTGTCTTGATAACGCTTGGTATATTCTACACCACGGCAATCCCAAACGGTTGCATCACGACGCTTGTCATTAGATGCGAACATATTATAAGTCTCAGTTCTAACAGGCATGAATCCCCAGCCGTTAGCACCTGCGTCCCAGCCATCACCACCAGGCCATGAGTTTGGAGAAATCAAGGTAGGAAGTACTGTTCCACCAATACCTTGTGGATTGCTCCAAGAACGCTCACTGAAACCTATCTCATAGTTCACCTCCCAGATGCTCTCCTTGCACCATTCGCCACTGTTCTTCCAGATAGAAGCAAAGTCGTCCATGATACCATAGTCATTCTTGTCGTTGATGATTTCCTGCATATACTGCAATGCCGTGGCATAACGGGAAGTATCTTTCTGATACATCACCATCTCGGCATACATCATATAGCACATCGCCTGTGACATTCTGCCACAATTGACATCATCCCAACGCATAGGCAATACATTAGATTTGATGACTGACTCCAACTCAGTAATCAAGTTATTGTATACCTCATCAGCGCTCAACTGAGGAGCGGTATATGGAGAAGAGAGGTTTTCCAAATAGAAAGGAATGTTTCCGAAGTAGTGCCACAAGTTATTGTAGTAATACACACGGAGGGCTCTGCCCTGCATTTCGTAAGATGCCTTGTTAACAGCGGTGAGGTTAGCCTCTGCCCAACCCAAGTACTTCAAGAGGTCATTGCAACGCTTGATGCCTGAATAGTCCACTGTCCAAAGTGAGCTGAGGGTATTGCTGGAATTTGCCTCATAGTTAGAAAGCATGTGCCATTCCTGCCTATCGGTTTTGTTAGAACCGCCTACCCAGAAGTCATCACCCATAATCTCGGCATCAATATTGAGGGCATTATACTGTCCCAAAGCCCAGTCTGGCCAATGGGTAGGATCGTAAGCCGCATTCAGAGCCTCATTGATATGGGCATCTGTGGTATAATATTCTTCGAGGTTTTCACCTGATGGGTTCTCCACCTCTAGGAAGCTATCGCTGCAGGATGTGGTTGCCAATGTGATGCTGGCTGCCAACATACCAAAAGCTATATATCTCTTTGTTTTCATAATTGTCAATGTTTTAAAAGGTTATTGATGTTAGAATGAAAGATTGAAACCGATGGTATAGGTGCGAGCCTGTGGATATACACCATAGTCTACACCGAGAGATGTACCACCTGATGAAATCTCTGGGTCGAAGCCCCAATACTTGGTCCATGTGATGAGGTTTTCTGCCATCACGTAGAAACGCAAGCGGCTGATAGAGAGCTTCTGGGTCAACTGCTTTGGCAAGGTGTAACCCAAAGAGATATTCTTCAATCTCAAGTAAGAGCCATCGCAAAGATAGAGGTCTGAAACCTGCCAGTTGGTAGCATCGCCATTCTTCAGGATAGGATACTTATTGGAGGTACCCTCACCAGTCCATCGATCGAGCATCCAAGTAGGAAAGTTGCCAGAGAACACATCTGTACGATAGGTTGCATCAAATACCTTATTACCCGTTACGCCCTGCAAGAAGAGGTTGAGGTCGAAGCCTTTCCACTCTGCATTGAGGTTGAAACCGAAGGTCCATTTTGGTGTGCCATTACCGATATTGGTACGGTCGTCCGGACTGATTGTTCCATTTCCATCTACGTCTACGAAGCGTACATCACCCGGCTTGGCATTTGGCATAATCATCTCGCCATCCTTGTTGACATAAGCCTGAACCTCAGCCATATTCTGGAAGACACCGGCTGTCTTGTAACCATAGAAGTAAGGGAATGGCTGGCCGTTACTACCGCGTGTACCACCGCCAGAGATGCCCTGGAAGCTATCGAGGTCGATGTAACCGGTATCATTACCGAGGTTGGTCAACTCATTGTGCAGATAGGTAACATTAGCCTTGGCATTGAAGCGAGCATCAGAGATGTGCCACTTATAGCCGAGCTCAAACTCAAGACCAGAGTTCTTCATATCACCCACATTGCCGATAGGCTTAGTTTCGCCTACATAGCTAGGAATCGGCATTGTAATCAGCATTCCGTTGGTCTTCTTCACATAGTAATCGGCACTGAAGGTCAATGCACTGCCGAAGAATCCGAAGTCGAAACCGATATCAGTCTGCTCACTCTCCTCCCACTTCAAGTCTTCATTGGCTGTGGCATTCGCCTTAGAGCCATTAAACTTGGTTGCGTTCTTACCGAAAAGCACGTTGTTGCCCATAGAGGTCAATACGGTATAACGGAAGTCTCCGATATTATCATTACCATTCTTACCCCAGCTGGCACGGAACTTGAGGTTACTCAACCAGTCGCGGGTGCCCTCCATAAACTTCTCGTTCATGATGTTCCAACCAACAGAAGCTGATGGGAAGGTACCATATTTATGAGATGGTCCGAAACGGCTTGAGCCATCTCGGCGGATTGTAGCCTGGAGCATATATTTCTCATCGTAATTGTAGCTCAAACGGCCAAAGAGTGAAGAGATGGCATGTACCACGTTGTTACCGCCCGATACGCTATGCTGAATCTGAGGCGCACCTACAGAGATGATCTTTCCGTCAGCATCCTTCACGATGGTCTGCTCGTAGTTGCCGGTAGCATAGTCGATAGAAGGCTTGTTTACATTCACAAGATTCCAACGGCTGCCGTTCAGATAATCACTCTTATTCTTCATTGCACTCTGACCTAAGACAACAGCAAAACTGTGCTTGCCGATAGTCTTATCGTAAGTCAAAGTATTCTCTACCTGCCAGTTGATACCCTTGTCTGAGCTCTTGTAAGCTGAGGTATGTGTAGAATAGTTATTACCTGAGAGGTAATACTTGGATGCAGTATAGCTATCTGTACCCCAGAAGCTGAGGTCTGCACTATAAGTGAAATGATACTTCAAGTTATCCCAGAGCTGGAGGTCGATAGAGAACTTAGGCACAAACTTATGTGACCAGTTCTTAGCTGCTGGACGAGCCATCATGGCAAGAGGATTGTTCATCTCCTGATAGGTACCACCCATACCAGGGATAGTATAATAGTTGCCATTGGCATCACGGAGAAGCTCGTAAGTATCACGAGTACCGTTCACTTTACCATTTTTATCGTATGTATTAGGATCCTCGTAGGCATCATAATACTTCTTCGCCACATTGCCATTGGTTACCGTAGGAGCCAATGTTGGAGCAAGATAGAGGGCACTACCCAATACTGAGCCATAGATACTATTAGCATCGATACCGGTGCTCTTTACTCGGGTGTAAGCCATGTTGACAGTTACATCGAGCTTGTTGAGGAAGTTGCGCTCTTTGCTGGCGTCCAACACATTATATATATTATTGCTGCGGAGTGAGAGGCGCTCATAGTTGCTCTGTCCGTAGTTACCACCTACGATACCTTCCTGCTTGTAGTAGCCCATAGAGAGATAGTAGTTGATTTTTTCAGAGGCACCACTGATGCTTACCTCATGGTTCTGTACAGGGGCATTGTCGTTGAATACCAAGTCCTGCCAATCAGTACCAAATCCATTGATAGGATTGCCATTAGAGTCAGTCAGTTTGTATGGATCAGCATAGATAGGAGCCTGACCACCATTCACTGCACGCTCATTCTGAAGGATGGCGTAGTCAGTGGCGCTTGTCACATCACGCTTCTTCCATGCGCTCTGCCAGCCGTATGAGAAGTTATAGTTGATCTGTGCTTTTCCTATCTTACCCTTCTTGGTGGTTACGAGAATTACACCGTTGGCAGCACGGGCACCATAGATGGCACCAGAAGCAGCATCCTTCAACACCTCGATGCTCTCGATATCACTAGGGTTGAGATAGTCGAGACCACCCTCGATAGGCATGCCATCTACGATGTAGAGAGGATCTGAATTGTTGATAGTACCTGTACCGCGAATACGAACCTTAGGAGATGCACCAGGCTGACCTGAAGAAGAGGTTACGTTGACACCGGCAGCCAGACCCTTCAATGCGTTATCAACACGCACTGGGCTCTTGCCTGCCAAATCTTCGGTGCTCACTTTAGCGATAGCAGCAGTTACCACGCTCTTCTTCTGAACACCGTAACCTACAACAACCACTTCGTCCAAAGCCTTGTCGTCTTGTTTCAGAGTAATCTTCATGTTGGCTGAAGGACGAATCTCTGCATCCTTGTAGCCAATGTAGGTAATAACCAAGGTCTGGTTAGCATCTGCATCGATGACAAAGTTACCATCAAGGTCGGTAATTGCACCGGCACCCTTGACGCCTTTAACCTGTACGGTGGCTCCGATAACGGGTTCACCCAGGTCATCCAACACGACACCCTTAAAGGTGTTTTTCTGTGCGAGCGCTGACGTCGACATCAATAATGCAGTCGCCAGCAATAGACTTTTTGTTTTCATATTCGATTATTAGTTTAGAAAAATATCTATTTGTTAGTTCACTCTATTATAATAATGTATAAGACTGTGCGGCTGTGCATTTCATAAAATGCGTTAAGCCGTGTTTCCGATTGCAAATATAATATGATTTTTTGATAAATCCTAGCCCCTTCAACAGATAAGTGGAAAAAATGCTTGCTCAAAACAACTTATATCGTTTGTTTTCAGATACTTATCTATTTTTAACAACTATACGAAAGTGGATGGGGAAAAATGGAGGAAATGAGGCTAGAACACCACTGAAACGTTATATCAGTATATTTCAGTGTTCACACTCTGCCACTTTTCATTCGCGCCATAGTACATTTATCTCATTAATTATCAGCCGTTTACAAAAGTTATATTTTTTACACCCATCCACTTTTCACTTATCACCCACCATTTTTTCATTATTTATTTAGTAATTTTGCAGATGAATGAGCATATACGTCTAAAACGCACAAAAACGTGAGAGGCGGTGTACCAAACAAACAACTGCAAGAAATAAACAAACCATAATAAATATTCATTACTTATGAAACAGTTCATTTTATCATGTGTCCTGTCGGTTGCAGCCATCGCTCCATCTCAGGCACAGCAGACTACCAGACAATTGCCAGTCTATCTCGACCAGACCAAGCCGGTAGAGCAGCGCATCGATGATGCCATCTCCCGCATGACGCTGGCAGAGAAGATACGCATCATCCATGCTCAGAGCAAGTTTTCATCAGCCGGTGTACCACGCTTGGGATTTCCTGACTTCTGGACGGATGACGGACCTCACGGAGTGCGTCCTGACGTATTGTGGGATGAATGGGAACAGGCTGGTCAGACCAACGACTCCTGTGTAGCCTTCCCTGCCCTCACCTGTCTTGCCGCATCATGGAATCCGCAGATGAGCCGCATCTATGGCGAAGCATTGGGCGAAGAAGCCCTGTATCGCGGCAAGGACATGATTCTGGGTCCTGGCGTCAACATCTACCGCACGCCTCTCAACGGCCGCAACTTCGAGTATATGGGCGAAGATCCGTTCCTGGCAAGCATCATGGTAGTGCCGTATATCCAGGGATTGCAGTCTAAGGGCGTATCAGCCTGCGTAAAGCACTATTGCCTGAACAACGACGAGGAATACCGCCATCAGGTCAACGTAATCGTCAGCGACCGTGCTCTCCACGAAATCTATCTCCCTGCCTTCAAGGCGGCTGTTGAGAAGGGTAAGACATGGGGTATTATGGGAGCCTACAACCTATATAAGAATGAGCACAACTGCCACAACCAGTGGACCCTGAACAAGATTCTGAAGGGCGACTGGAAGTATGATGGTGTCGTGGTGAGCGACTGGGGCGGTGCTCACGACCTGGAGCAGTCTGTAAAGAACGGGCTGGATATGGAGTTCGGCACCTGGACAGACGGTCTTACGATGGGCGCTACCAATGCCTACGACAACTATTATCTCTCCATGCCTTACATGAAGGCCATACAGGAAGGCAAGTTCACCCAGAAGGAGCTGGACGATAAGGTGCGCCGCGTATTGCGCCTCTTCTATCGCACCACGATGAATCCGAACCGCCCTCATGGTTTCCTCTGTTCCGAGAGCCATTATGCAGCAGCCAGACAGATTGCTGAGGAAGGCATCGTATTGCTCCAGAACAGGAACAATGTGCTCCCTATCAACACCCAGAAGGCTAAGCGCGTACTAGTAGTAGGCGAGAATGCCATCAAGATGATGACCGTAGGCGGAGGCTCTTCTTCGCTCAAGGTACAGCGCGAGATTTCGCCTCTCGATGGCCTGAAGACGCGCTTGGGCAAGGACGGCATCGAGGTAGATTATGCCCGCGGATATGTGGGCGATGTAACGGGCAACTACAATGGCGTTACAACCGGCCAGAACCTGGAAGACAAGCGCAGCGAGGCTAAACTGATAGCCGAAGCCGTAGAGAAAGCAAAGACAGCCGACTATGTCATCATGTTTGGCGGTCTGAACAAGAGCGACTTCCAGGACTGCGAGGGTCACGACCGCAAGCATTACGAGCTGCCATACCATCAGGATAAGCTGATCGAGGCTTTGGCTAAGGCAAACAGAAACTTCGTTTATGTCAACATCTCGGGCAATGCGGTAGCCATGCCTTGGAAGGCTAAGGTTGCCGGCATCGTACAGGGCTGGTTCATCGGTTCGGAGAGCGGCGAAGCCCTTGCAAGCATCCTTACAGGCGATGCCAACCCTAGCGGCAAGTTGCCGTTTACATGGGTCAACTCGCTGAAGGAAACAGGTGCTCATGCACTCAATACCTATCCGGGAACCTGGCGTCAGGAAGGTGGAGCCAGCACGAAGGGCAACATCATTGATGAAGAATATAAGGAAGGCATCTATGTAGGTTACCGCTGGACCGATAAGGAGCGCATCAAGCCTACCTTTGCATTCGGTCACGGCTTGAGCTACACCCAGTTTGTCATCTCTAATCTGCGCAGCGACAAGATGCAGATGAAGCAGGACGGCACAATCACCTTTACCGTAAACGTAAAGAATACAGGTAAGCGTGCCGGAGCCGAGACGGTTCAGCTCTATATCCACGACGTCAAGGCATCGGTAGACCGCCCTCAGAAGGAGCTGAAAGGTTTCCAGAAGGTTTATCTCCAACCAGGTGAGAGCAAGGATATCAGCATCACCATCAGCAAAGAGGCCCTCAGTTTCTACGATGAGGCATCTTCATCCTGGAAGGCTGAAGCCGGAAAGTTTGAGGCTCTTGTTGGTAATGCAGCCGATAATCTGAAGCTCAAGAAAGCCTTCGAACTCTTTTAAAAAAATGATGACTACCCCGAAGCATTTACTCTTATGAGACACAGCTTCTCTATACATGTTACTGAAGTTTCGCAAGTGGTTCAAGTACGGGCTAGGAGCTTACTTGCGAAACTTCAGCATGTTTAAAAGTTTGGCGCCTTGAAATAGGGCGTCAAACTTCTATTCACTCAAAAAAAGCTTGACTTATTATTTCATGCCAATCTGCTTCACACGCTGCTCGAACTCTTCCCTGTCACAGATGGCACTATTCTTGATTTTGGCGCGATAATTATAGATAGTGTTCACAGAATAGTGAAGGAACTCGGCAATCTTAGAACTGTCCTCGATGCCCAGACGGATAAGGGCAAAGATACGGAGGGTGGTAGAAAGATGGCTGTCATCTTCGAGCACGATACGCTCTTCAGGCTTCAAGAGGGCATTGAACTCCTCAACAAAGTCAGGGAAGAGCTTCAGGAAGGCGGAATCGAAATACTCATACAGCTCGCCCATGTAGGCCTCGCCAGCCTGCATCTGCTCCAGCAACTTGTTGAGTTCTCTTGCCTTCACCAGTTTCATTACTCGCTTGCGCATGGTCTCTATCTTGTCGACATAGATGGCACAAAGGCGCAGGAATCGACCAATATATACTTCCTTCATCTTGTTACTCTCGTTGAGCGACTGGTTCATCTCGTTGAGCGACTGGTTCATCTCGTTAAGACGCTCATTTGCCAACTGCAAGGCATGGTTGGTTTCCTTCAGCTTATGATGGGCCGCAGCAATGCGCTTGCGCTGCTTGTTGACATAGTAGAGCAAGAGCATAACCACAAAGAGAAGCAAGGCAGAACACGCTACCATGAGCCGCAGATGCTGGTTGCTCGAAGAAAGTTCTTTTTGATATCCCTCCTCAATCTGCGTGAGCACAGGCATGATCTGGCGGCTGCGGATAGGCGTATTGAAAACGGTAGCCGACTTCCAGGCAAACTTGATATACTCATGAGAGCGCTTCTGCTCGCCCGGTTCGGCGTTGAGCAGATTGGCGAGTTCCCAGAGCGACCCCTGGTCCATCACAGCCAACTGGACATCGCAGATAGCAGAACGCAAAAGGCAGCTGAGAAACTGCTCTTCATCGCCAAACTGATTGTAGGTCAAGCCGCGATAAAACTGTACAATGGCATACTGATGGGTGCCCGGTTTCGTCATCGACAGCCGCTTATCGCTCAATCGCAAAGCCTCCTTCATATTGCCTGCATCGCGTGCCCTCACCTCCTGCATCTGCAGATAAAGGTCATCATCATGGCTGAATGTGCTGTCTATTGCAGCCTGATAGGCATTATGCTTGCCGGCATAATATTTCTTCAAGGAAGGAACGTTGGAATAATATGCCATCTCGCCATACAGGTGCTGGCAAGCCCAGAGGTAGTTGCGTTTGCCCTCAGCATCAAGATCAGCGATATTGACAGACTTCAGCAGGTCGTACGATTCGGCATAATCGCCCGTGGTAGATTCCTGGAAAGCAAGCAGCGCCTTGGCATTTCCCACCTTCTTTTTATCACCCATTCTGAAGGCAAGTTCCATACACTGGTTGATGTATTTCAGCGCCATGTCGTTCTTGTAGGAGCGGTATTCCTCAAAGAGCGCAAAGCTGGCATCATACTTACTGCTTAGGCGCCTGGCGGTCTTCAGCTTCTGCTCCCAATCGCGAATTCGGGCTTCACGTACCTTCACATAATCAGCCGAAT
>ERZ1023690.185-NODE-185-length-12268-cov-64.992303_pt1 | contig 12268 bp, 9 predicted proteins | sample MGYA00380347_ERZ1023690 | MGnify/ENA primary metagenome ERZ1023690 (study PRJEB33179, sample SAMN07449029) | human gut metagenome | biome: Human-gut; feature: Human associated habitat; material: Faeces | host: Homo sapiens | place: India:Kasaragod | collected...
GCTTTCCCAAGTTCGCATGTGGGCGTGAGCACCATCTGCATGCTCCTGGTCTGGCATACCGGCAACAGAAAACTGCTATACGTGATGCTGCCATTCTACATCTTCCTGTGTCTGGCTACCGTATATATTCAGGCGCATTATCTCATCGATGCCATCGCCGGCCTCATCTCTGCCGTCGTCATCTATTTTGTATTGATGGCAGTATCGAAGGGAATGATAGAGCACTATACTCCTTCTTCGCGACTGAGATTCAGATAGTTACATATTTTAATTACAATAACATTATAAACGAATAGAATTCATCTAGAACAATGAAGAAACTATTTATTGAGACTTATGGCTGCCAGATGAACGTGGCAGACAGTGAGGTAGTTGCCTCTGTGATGCAGATGGCTGGCTACGAAATTTGTGAGAAAGAAGAAGAGGCTGATGCCATCTTCCTGAACACCTGCAGTATCCGCGAGAATGCAGAGAACAAGATTTATCATCGTCTCGACACCCTACATGCTGAGCAGAAGAAGGGAAGAAAGGTGATTCTCGGCGTTTTGGGCTGCATGGCAGAGCGAGTAAAGGATGACCTCATCCAGAACCACTATGCCAACCTGGTTTGCGGACCAGACAGCTATCTCAACCTGCCGGATATGATTGCGCAGTGCGAGATGGGAACCAACGCCATCAACATAGAACTTTCTAAGACAGAGACTTACCGCGACATCGTACCTCAGCGCATCGGTGGCAACAGAGTGAGCGGTTTTGTAAGCATCATGCGTGGTTGCAACAACTTCTGCCACTACTGCATCGTGCCTTATACCCGTGGACGTGAGCGCAGCCGCGATGCTGAGAGCATCCTGCGTGAGGTTCGCGATTTGCAGCAGCGTGGCTTCAAGGAAGTTACCCTGCTGGGACAGAATGTAAACAGTTATGGTCTCTCGCCATCGGGCAAGCGCGAGGAAGGCAGTCTTTCCTTTGCCGAGCTCCTCCACATGGTAGCCCAGGCTGTGCCGGATATGCGAGTACGCTTCACCACCTCTAACCCAGAGGATATGACCGAGGACATCCTCCACGCCATTGCCGAAGAACCAAACCTCTGCAAGCACATCCACTTCCCTGCACAGAGCGGAAGCAACAAGATTTTGAAGCTGATGAACCGCAAATACACCCGTGAGGAGTATCTGCAGCGCATCGCCGATATCAAGCGCATCATCCCGGGCTGCGGCATCACCACCGACATCTTCGTGGGTTATCACGACGAGACCGAGGAAGACCATCAGGAAACCCTCTCGCTGGTAAAGGAAGTAGGCTTCGACAGCGCCTTCATGTTCAAGTATTCAGAGCGCCCGGGCACCTATGCCGCCAAGCATCTGCCAGACAACGTTTCTGAGGAAACCAAGATAGCCCGCCTCAACGAACTTATCAAGTTGCAGACCGAGGTGAGTGCCGAGCAGAACAAGAAGGACGAGGGCAAGGTATTCACCATCCTCATCGAGAACTTCAGCAAGCGTAGCCGCGAGCAGATGATGGGCCGAACAGAACAGAACAAGGCGGTTGTCATCGATAAGGGTAACCACCATATCGGAGAGTTCGTGAAGGTTCGCATCACCGGTTCTACCTCTGCTACTCTCTTCGGAGAAGAAGTAAAGGAGTAAACCCAAACTCTTCAGAACAGCTTTTTCTGAATAAAAAGACTCTTCTGAAAGAAAAAACAGAATATAAACAAGAAAAACCGCCAAAAGTTTGGCGGTTTTCTTAAAAAGCACTATATTTGCACCTATGAAGGAATTCTTGCAAATTTTACGCCGGTTCGTCCCTCCATACAAGAAGTATCTGGGACTGTCTATCCTGTTCAATATCCTGTCTGCGGTATTGAACATCTTTTCGTTTGCAGCCTTGATACCAATCCTGCAAATCCTGTTCCAAGTAGATGGTGGTATCCGTGTCAACGAGTATATGCACTGGAATGGAGATTGGGGTAGCATCAAGGAGGTTGCAACCAATAACCTGTATTATTATATTCAGGAGTTTATTGTTGTCCATAGTGCATCAACAGCCCTTTTGGTCATCGGCATATTCCTAGCCTTCATGACATTCCTCAAGACGGGAGCCTATTTCCTCTCGTCAGCCACCATCATACCTATCCGTACAGGTATCGTAAGAGACATCCGCAACCAGATTTACCAGAAGATAAACAGTCTCTCGCTCGGTTTCTTCAGCGAGGAGCGCAAGGGCGATATCATCGCCCGAATGAGTGGTGATGTGCAGGAAGTGGAAAACAGCATCATGTCGTCGCTCGACATGCTCTTCAAGAACCCTATTCTCATTCTCTTCTATTTCGTTACGCTGATCTGCATCAGTTGGCAGCTCACCCTCTTCACCATTCTCTTTGTACCACCTTTCGGCTGGTTCATGGGAGTAGTGGGCAAGAAACTGAAGGCACACAGTATCGAGGCACAGGCACTTTGGAGCGATACGATGAGTATGGTAGAAGAAACCCTGGGCGGCTTGCGCATCATCAAGGCGTTCTGTGCAGAAGAAAAGATGAACAAGCGTTTCAATCAGGTTAACAGCAGCTACCGCGACAACATCATGCGTGTAAATATCCGCCAGCAGATGGCACACCCGATGAGTGAGTTTCTGGGAACCATCCTCATCGTAGTGGTATTGTGGTTTGGCGGTATCCTGGTTCTGGATTACGGCAGAATCGACGGACCTACCATCATCTTCTATCTCGTGATGCTCTACAGCATCATCAACCCGCTGAAGGAATTCTCCAAAGCGAGTTACAATATTCCAAAGGGATTGGCAAGTATGGAGCGTATCGACAAGATTCTGCAGGCTGAGGTGGAAATCAAGGACAAGGAGAACCCTGAGCATATCAGCAGCTTCGAACATCAGATAGAGTTCCGCCACGTTTCCTTCGCCTATACCGACCGAAAGAGCGCCGAACTGGTTTATGTATTAAAGGATATCAATCTCGTGATACCAAAAGGCAAGACTGTTGCACTTGTTGGTCAGAGCGGTAGCGGTAAGAGTACGATGGTAGATTTGATTCCTCGTTACTATGATGTACAGGAAGGCGAGGTGCTGATTGACGGCATTAATGTGAAAGACCTTGCCGTACATGACCTTCGCATGCTGATAGGAAATGTAAACCAGGAGGCTATCCTCTTCAATGCAAGTTTCAAGGACAATATCCGATTCGGCAAGACCGATGCTACGGATGAGGAAATAGCCAATGCAGCTAAGATAGCCAATGCTTACGAGTTCATTACCAAGTCGGAGCATGGTTTCGATACAAATATCGGTGACCGAGGCGGCAGACTTTCCGGTGGCCAGCGCCAGCGTGTCAGCATCGCCCGTGCCATCCTCAAGAATCCTCCTATCCTCATTCTCGATGAGGCAACCTCAGCCCTCGATACCGAGAGCGAGCGCTTGGTACAGGATGCCTTGGAGAAACTGATGAAAACCCGTACCACCGTGGCTGTGGCTCACCGATTGAGTACCATCAAGCATGCCGATGAAATCTGCGTATTGCACGAGGGTAAGATTGTGGAGCGCGGTACCCACGATGAACTGATTAGAAAAGACGGATATTACAAAAAGTTGCACGATATGCAGCAGGTGTAATATAACTGAGAATTAATAATTAACAATAAATAGTTTTGTTGATGGTTAAGATTGTTTATGCATTCTTTTATGCAATATCGCTGCTGCCTTTCAGGCTGCTCTATTGCATTGCCGACTTCGAGTACTTCATGATGTATTACGTCATCAAGTACCGCAGAGGAATTGTGCGTAAGAATCTCACCACCTCCTTCCCTGAGAAATCAGAAGAAGAGATTGTTGACATCGAGAAGAAATTCTACCGCTGGTTCAGCGATTACTTCTTCGAGGCTGTCAAACTGCTCAGCATCAGTGACAAGGGGTTGCGCCAGCGATTCCAGGTCATCAACAGCGAGGAGGTGGAGCAATGTTTCCAGGAAGGTCAGAACGTGGCAGCCATCCTGGGCCATTACTGCAACTGGGAGTGGCTCTCATGTGTGGGCATCGAACTGCCCAAGTCACGCAAGATGGGTCTCATCTATCATCCTCTGCGCAACCAAGCCTTCGACGAACTCTTCAAGCGCATCCGTTCTCACGAGGAGAATGGCGTGGTGGTGCCCAAGAAAAACATCCTCCGCTACTTGGTGGATTACAAGCGCAAGGGCATCATGAGCATCTTCGGCTACATCAGCGACCAGGGTCCCAAGTGGGAGAACATCCACTTATGGCTTCCTTTCCTCAACCATCCCGAAACCCCTGTGTTTACGGGTGGCGAGAGAATCATGAGGAAGATGAACGATGCCGTGTTCTATGTAGAGATGTCCCGCCCTAAGCGCGGCTACTATACAGCCACTTACAAGCTCATCACCCGCAATCCGAACTCTCTGCCGGAGCACGAGATTACCCGTCGCTTCTTCCAGATGCTGGAAGAAACCATCCGCCGGAATCCACCCTATTATTTATGGACGCATAACAGATGGAAGCGAACCAAGGAGGAGTTTGACAAGCGATATGAAATTAAAAACGGTAAAGTAATTCCTATAGAATCATGAGAATAGTTCTTTTCTGTGAAAACAAGTATGCCATAGACATACTTAATCCGATACAAGAACATGTGACAAAGCAACATTTGCCACACGAGATATTGTGGTATATCCACAAACCAAAGATAGACAGTTTTCCATATGCCGACCAGGTGAAATGGACCAACTCTATTCAAGAAGTCTATGACTTCCAGCCAGAGGCTATCTATGTGCCAGGCAACATTGTGCCTTACTATCTGCCAGGCGTCAAGATACAGGTATTCCACGGCTATGCCGCAGAGAAGAAAGACCACTGGATTATCCGCCGTTACTTTGACACCTATTTCACCCAAGGTCCTTACTTCACTTCCCACTTCGAGACTCTGGCCAAGAGATATGGAGATTTCGAGGTGTTGGAAACGGGATGGCCTAAGCAGGATTGGATTAAGGAAAACCTGCATAAATATGATGCCGACCGAGAGAAACTGCTCAGGGAAAGCGGCAAGGAGACCTTGATCCTTTACGCTCCTACCTTCTCGCCAAAACTCACTTCGCTTCCTTACATCAAGGAAGAGCTGGGCAAGCTGGCTAAGGAGCGCAATGCCCTGATAGTAATGAAGTTCCATCCGCTTACCCGTCAGGAATGGGTAGATGAATACCGTGAATGGGCTGCAACCAAGAAGGATGTTCTCTTCATCGACAAAGGAGAGAACGTAACCAAATATCAGCTGATGGCAGATACGCTCATCAGCGATACCTCTTCTACCATCTATGAGTTCCTGCTGCTCTCTCGCCCAGTAATCACCCTCGGCACCATATCCAAGGATATCTACTGGGAAAACATCACGGAACCTGATCAACTGATTGCCGCCTACGACCATGCCCTCACAGACCCTGAGGCGATAGCCAAGAGACAGTGGATAGTAGACAACTACGATCCATATTTGGACGGCAACGTATGCCAGCGCATGCTCGACGGAGCCGAAGACTACATCCGCCGTCATGGTGTGCCGAAGAAGAGAAAGCTGAATCTCTGGCGTAAATATACCAGCATCAAGACATTTGGAAGAATCAAAAAAGAATAAAGATATGCTTAATTTTACAGTAGGACCTGTGATGGCAAGCGATGAGGTTAGAGCCATCGGCGCTGAGCAGGTGCCTTATTTCAGAACAGCAGAGTTCTCCGCCATCATGAAGGAGAACGAACAATTGATGAAGCAGTTTGCCAAGGCATCAGACGATGCCCGCACAGTTTTTATCACAGGTTCGGGCACAGCCTCTATGGAAGCCGTGGTCATGAATGTATTCACTCCTGCCGACAAAGTACTGGTAGTGAATGGCGGTAGCTTTGGTCACCGATTCGTACAACTCTGTGAAATTCATGAGATTCCACATACAGAAATCAAGCTTGAGATGGGGACTCCACTCACGGCAGAAGACCTCAAGCCATACGAGGGACAAGGCTACACCGGCTTCCTCGTCAATCTACATGAGACTTCTACCGGCGTACTCTACGACATCCAGATGATCAGCGACTTCTGTCATCGCAACCATATTTTCCTGGCCGTAGATTCCATCAGTTCTTTCCTCGCGGACCCATTCAACATGAAGGAACTCGGCGTGAACGTAATGATTACGGGTTCACAGAAGGCACTGGCATGTCCTCCAGGCATCTCTGTCATCATTCTCGATACAGAGGCAATCAAGCGAGTAGAGGCAAACAATGTTAAGTCGATGTATTTCGACCTGAAGGATGCCTTGAAGAATGGTGAGCGTGGACAGACTCCTTTCACCCCTGCCGTAGGAACCTTACTGCAGATTCATGCCCGTCTGAAAGAGATAGAGCGCAATGGCGGTGTGGAGAGCGAGAACCAGCGCATGAAAATGCTTGCAGAAGATTTTAGAAGCAAGATCAAGGACCTGCCATTCACCATCGTTTCCCAATCGATGTCAAATGCCGTTACTCCTCTGCATCCGCAGAACGCCTCAGCCTACGACATCTTCCTGAAGCTGAAAGACGAATATGGCATCTGGGTATGTCCTAATGGTGGCGACATGGCAGAAAAGATATTCCGTGTAGGTCATCTCGGCAACCTAAGTCCGGAAGACAATACTACGCTCGTTGATGCACTGAAGGATATGCAGGCTAAGGGACTGCTATAAAGGGACTGCTATAATATATATAATAAGGTATAGAGAACTTTCAAGATAGAGAAACTTATGGTTAAAGTCATCACATACGGTACTTACGACCTGCTTCATTATGGTCACATCCGTCTCCTGGAGCGCGCCAAGGCTTTGGGCGACTACCTCATCGTGGGCGTAACCTCGGATACCTTCGACCGTGAGCGTGGCAAAATCAATGTACAACAATCCCTCATGGAACGAGTGGAAGCCGTGCGTGCCACTGGCATTGCTGATGAAATCATCATCGAGGAATACGAGGGACAGAAGATTGACGACATCAAGCGACTGGACGTAGATATCTTTACCGTAGGTTCTGACTGGAGAGGCAAGTTTGACTATCTCAACGCCTATTGCAAGGTGGTTTATCTAGACCGCACTCAGGGCGTATCGAGCACGGAGATCAGAAGCGAGCAGCAGGTGGTTAGCCTCGGACTGGTTGGCGAATCGCCTATCCTCAACAAGATAGAGCGGGAAAGCCAATATGTCAATGGATTGGAGGCAGGAAAGGTTTTCTCCCTCAACGACCAATATCTCTCAGAGAATCTGCAGGCAGCGGAAAAGCAGGCAGCCAGTTTTCAGGAACTCCTGGATGAAAGCGATGCGCTCTATGTTATCTCTGCTCCAAGCAAGCACTATGCTCAAATAAAGGAGGCATTAGAAGCTGGCAAACACGTATTGTGCGAATCGCCTATCACTCTTCAGCCTCAGCAATGGAAAGAACTCAAGGAAATAGCAAAAAATAAGAAGGTAGTCTTGATGGATTCTATCAAGACCGCCTATTCCGTAGCCTATTACCGACTCTTACTCTTGGCTAAGGGCGGTATCATCGGTGATATCATGTCGGTGGATGCAACCTGCACCAGTCTCGTAGACTTTGACCCGACCCAGGATTCACAGAAGAGTCTTTACGAATGGAACAGTATCTGCGCCTGGGGACCGACGGCACTCCTGCCTATCTTCCAGCTTCTGGGCACAGAATACAGCAACAAACAGATAGCCACTCACTTCCTGGACGAAGCAAAGCGCTATGATGCCTTTACCAAGATATCCTTCCTCTATCCTCATGCCGTAGCTTCGCTGAAGGTTGGTCAAGGCGTGAAGTCGGAAGGCGAATTGATTATCTCGGGCACCAAGGGATACATCTACGTACCAGCCCCATGGTGGAAGACCGATTACTTCGAGGTGAGATACGAGAATCCGCAGAACAACAAGCGCTACTTCTACCAGCTGGATGGAGAAGGGTTGCGCTATATGCTCCTCTCCTTCCTCAAAGCCATCCGCACCGGCAAGGACTTCTCGTATGTATCCGATGACATATCAGAAGAAATCGTCAAGACTATCGCCAATTTCGAGGCAAGAAAAGACATGGTCATCATATAGGTTCGTCTACATGATGTCCATTTCCTTTCTTGAAAGCTTTTTCCTTTTAGTCTTAACGGCATTTATATAATTTAACAACTATTAGTGCAAGAAAGCACAAGTTTCTCTGTTATTATACATATAAAAATAAGCAAAAACAATAATACGATGAATCAGAAATTGTTAAAAAGCCATACGATATTGGCGATTTGTATTCTAATCTTATCCATCATCCCTGTTGTGGCAATAGGTCCCTATCTCCATCAGTTTGCAGATGACTATGTATTCGGAGCTCCTGTCTACAAGGCTTGGACTGCCACCCATTCATTTGGGGCATGTATTCAGGCGGCCTGGGCTGAATCCATGCATATCTACCAGACATGGCAGGGTACCTATTCGGCATGTTTCCTGATGGCATTACAACCTGGAATTTTTGGCAAATACTGGCTTGTACCGATTATTCTATTGGGAAGCCTAATTCTTTCCACCTATACACTGGGATACACAATATTACGCAGATTGCTACATATCAGCAAATTGGAATACACTTTCATTTCTACTCTATTTGTATTAATGACCGTACAGTTCGTATGGTCGTTCTACGATGCATTCTGCTGGTATAACGGAGCGATGTACTATACCTTATATTATAGTATTTCTTTGTTCCTTGCCTCCCTACTCATCGAATTCCATCTTACAAAATCCATCATAGCGAAAATCATCATCACGCTGGTTTCCGCAGCACTCGCCATATTCATTGCCGGCGGCAACTTTGTTACCGGTCTGGGTATGCCAGCCATTCTCTTTATGGCAATCGTATGGATGTGGGTGGAGAGGAAGAAGACTCCTTTCTTCTTGCTTTCTATCCTTATCATTTATGCCTGCGCTTTTGCTTTCAGTGTATTTGCACCAGGCAATACTGTCCGCCAATCCACAGTCACCAGTTAACCGAATGTGGTTTCAGCCTTCTTTATTGCGATAGCAAAGGGCATAGAATTTCTCGCTGATGCCATTAAAATCACAGAAATACTCATGTTTACCATTCTCATACCTTTTCTTGCAAGATTAGCCAAGGCATCCCACTTTAGGTTTTCTCATCCATGGCTTTATCTGCTCATCTCTTTCCTACTTTATTGCGCCTTCTTTTTTCCAAACAGCTATGCCATGGGAACCAAAGGAGCAGACAGAACACAGAATGTATACTTCTATGTGCATCTGTGGATGATTTGCTTCAATATCTACTATCTTTCTGGTGCTCTTCAGCGCAGAGCGGCTGATCTGGAACCAATAAGCGTTGCTATTGTAAACTTGACAGAGGCAATCAGACTGAAATATAATAAATACTTCAGATGGCTACCGGTATATTACTGGCTTGTGTTGGTACTTTCTATCACAGCAAAGCCAACTACTACCAACAGAACACTCTCCTTGCTGCGTAGAGGAACAGCACAGAAGTTTGATCTAGAAATGCAGCAGCGCGAAATTGCCGTAAAGCAAAGCAAGGCAGATCATCTGGTATTAAATCCGCTTACCGTAAAGATGCCATCCGATGCCTTCCATGATATCACTATTTATCCAGGTTATTGGATTAACCGAGGTATGGCAAACTATTATGGCAAGAAAACGGTAGTAGCATTACCTTTCGATGATGGCGAAGAAACGCCAGCCAAATTGTTAAAACGCTGCCGTGATGAAGTAGGTCCAGGCGGAATGACCTTTATCGAAGGAAAATAAATCAGAAATAACAATACCATTCATTAAACAAAAAAGGTAAGTAGCCAAAACTGCTACTTACCTTTTTTATGTTTCAAGCGATCTTCTATAATCTTGCTAACAGCAACAAACTGATAGATGCCTTCATAGCAGGCACATACAAATCCTTCCTTACCATCACGGAAGCCACCCTTCTGAATATAAGCACGGAAGAAACGCACCAACGGACGATAGAACAAAGCTGCCATTCCATAATTGCGATCTTTCTTCTTTTCTATCTCGTTAGCTGTATACTGGTTGATTTTCCCCATTCTGCTGGCAATGCTGTCGTCTGCCAGATGAACCAAAGCCATATCTGCATGGGTTGCTGGTATCTTTTCTATCCTGCCCTTGATAATAGGGTCGGCATGGATGACAGCAGGCCATACCGTATCCTTCCTGATAAAGAAACGCAACTGATAGTCGGGATAGAAACAATGCATGAATCTTCCCATAAAGCGACTCTTGCGTGGCACATACAATCCCAATGGAGCATTCTCCTTCCCTATTAGGGAATAAAGATATTGTTTCAGTGCTGGGGTAACCAGTTCATCTGCATCCACCACCAGTACCCATTTGCAGGAAGCTGCATCTATGGCTGTCTGTCTTGCCGGTTCACAAATCTGATAACTGCCTCTAGGGAAAACAACTATCTTGCAACCATTACGCTTTGCAATATCCAAGGTATCGTCGGTACTTTCCATGTCGCAGACAACCACCTCGTCAAAGCCCTTCACTGTATCCAGCACCTGCTGAAGATGGCAGGAGGCATTATAGGTATTAATAACCACCGAGATGCCATTTCCCTGCTCTTGTTCTACACTTGTCTTATCCATATATCTATGCTCTATAAATATTGATCGATACCATTTGTGCAACGAACCAAACGCTCCTTCTTCACCTGGTTCAAAACATCTTTATGCATGTTCTCTTGGGCTTTAGACGCCTCCTTGTGATAAAGATGGTACATGATTCCTCCCATCTTCAGAGCCTTCTTCCGAACGCCAGCAAAATGCAGGCGATAGGCAAACTCGGCATCCTCATGTCCCCATTCCAGCAAATCCTCATTGTAACCATTTACCTTGATGGCATCCTCTTTCCAATAAGCCATGTTGCAACCTCTGAGATGGTCGATTCTACGGGCATAGCGAAAAGCCAGCAATCTGCGGAACACATGAGAACGGAAGCTGTTGCTTACATAACTGAAAGGCATGTTCCAAAGATTCACATTGACTACCTTTGTATCCAAAATCTTTTTGGAAATCTGGGCAGACAGCAGCACTCTACTTCCACAGACGAAACATCCTTTCTGAGCCATTTCTATATGGTCTTCTACAAAATGAGAACTCAAAACAACATCTCCATCAACTTGGATGATATAATCACCCGTAGCCTTTGCTATTGCCTTATTCAAAATGGAAGTTCTTCTGAATCCCTTATCTTCCTGCCAAACCCAAATTACCGGTACTGGCATTTTATCAGCATAACGGTCTATCAGTTTTTTAGTCTCTTCGGTAGAACCATCGTCAGCAATAACAACTTCATCAGGCATAACATGCTGATGCAACACGCTATACAACACGAGTTCTAAGGCTTTAGGCCAATTGTAAGTCGTAATCAATAATGTTGTTTTCATAAACCTAACTTTTTACGTTTAAAATAATGCAAGATACTTTTGCGATGTACCCATCGCCAATCGTGTATCTTCTTTGCTCCTATTATTTTTTGTAATATTTTCTCATCCATTCCCCGCAGTTTCACATACTCTCGTGCCACACACTCGAAGACATCCATTCTTCCGGTAAACCTCGTCAGGTTTTCCACACATTCCTTCATCGGCGGATAGCCTGAGTAAAACCTCATACGATTGATATCGATAAGCGAGAACGTATAATGACCATCAGCCTGAAGCTGATACAGCACATTGCCGGCATTCAAGTCAATATCGATGATGCCTTTCTGGTGCAATCGATTCACAAAGTGCGCATAATCTGCCGCCATCACCCTGTTGAATTCCTCTGGGGAGTTCAACTGATCGTTGATAGGCATACTGTTATCAATATCAGAGATAAAGTAGCAATAGTCAATAAGTCCCTTTACCCTCGTTTCAATATATCCAAAGCCTTCGGGAGTGGCAAAGCCATCTGCCATCAGCCTAAGGGCATTCTCATAGGCACGGAAAGCCTTGGTAGAGCGGAAGAAGCTATATCCTATCTTCTGAATGAAATTAGGCTGCTTGTATCTCTTCACCACAACTTCTTTCTCTTTTCCATCAAACTTTACATGAAAAGCCTTGATAACATTTCGTCCTTCAAAGATACAACGTCCCTCCTGCTCGAATACATCTGGGATGCGTTCGATGAAACTTCTCATCTCTTCGTATTTTGGGTTTATCTTTATCTTCATTT
>ERZ1023690.193-NODE-193-length-12064-cov-7.988176_pt1 | contig 12064 bp, 12 predicted proteins | sample MGYA00380347_ERZ1023690 | MGnify/ENA primary metagenome ERZ1023690 (study PRJEB33179, sample SAMN07449029) | human gut metagenome | biome: Human-gut; feature: Human associated habitat; material: Faeces | host: Homo sapiens | place: India:Kasaragod | collected...
TGAGATGGTTAAGTACTCCAACAACAACATCCTGGCTCAGGCAGGTCAGGCTATGCTGGCTCAGTCCAATCAGGCTAACCAGGGCGTACTGTCTCTGTTACAGTAAGCTTAAGCTGAGATCAGGTTGTTTCCTAAGAGGAACGAACCATATCTGTAAGAGTTATGTAAGAACCAAAGGGCAGTCCATGATGGGTTGCCCTTTTTGGGTTCTTATAAGACCTTTTGATCATCCAAAGATTTCTTTTCCAATTCTTTCGAAAAATTATCATAGTAATCCATGGCTGCCTGTGTAGAAATAGAAAGCTCAGTTTCTAATTCCCGGATCGTATCTTCCTTTGATACATGAAATTTTTTACATAAACGAACAATTTCTTCTGCTTTTCCCTCTTCTTTCCCATCTTCTTTTCCATCCTTGTAAATAACTCTCTTTTCCGCCTCGGCGTCATATTCGAAAAACACCATATCAATAACCTCCTTCTTATTCTCAAGCAAAAATTCCTTTAAAATATCCTTCTTAATACACACATCCACGGCCTGAACGATGGCCTGCCGGTTTGGATACACCTTTGCCTGCTCACGGACTTCTGCGACAAACTGGGCGTAATCCTTTAAAATCTGGCAGGCATCCATCAGCTCGGAGTTGAACCCGAGATTGATATTGATTACCTGTACCTGTAATTCAAGCTGAGGAGTCTCTTCCTTATTCCGGTAGGCGCTGGACAGCTTCAGGGTGCTGTATTCCGGGAGAGGATCCGTCCCGTTATAAAACACTACGAAATGCGGAGTATCCAGCATCTGTAACTTGTTGGAATAAAGCAGGTCATCTGAGTTCATCTTTGAATATTCACTTGCCAGATACAGCAAAAAGCGATACGGCATATTGGGATTCAGGGTGGACTGGTGCTCAAAAAACCATAGATCAAAATCCACCACAAATGACAGGTCGTTCTGCAAGCTTAGGTAAACCGCATTTTCCAAAGTTGTAATATGCAGTAGCTCCGGATCTTCATAATGCGAGTGATTCAGCGCATTGTACAGCGAGAGCAGCTTCTCCTTGTCATGAAATATTTTCCGGAACACCAGATCCTTATAATTCCGCTTTCCGGAAGCCGGTATTGCCACAGCCACATTCCCCGGCGCAGCAGCTATCGCATTCCCATACGAAATTTCTTCCGCAACAAAATTTTTCCAGAATCTCGACACAGTATTCATCAAATACTCCTCCGAGAAATAGTTGCTGGTTATATTATTTTGTTTTAACTCCATAAATCTCCTTTCTGTTGCAAAATAAATGTAAAAATAAAACAAATATTTTCCATATAAAATAAATAATAAGGGAAACTTTGACCACTGACGGGTCTATAAGAATTTTTGAAAGAAGAAAAATTACTTCTAATACTACCATACCATAGGGATTCCTTATTGGCAAGTCTGAAAAATGTTACAAAAAGGCTACAAAAAATCCAGAAAAATATTACAGAACGCTTCTAAAGTTTTACTTTCCCGGCATTTTGGGGTAAGATAAGCAGTATAGATTCCTAAGGACACAGAAAGAGAGGGTTACTATAATTATGAAATTTCAGGACATGCCTTACGAGAGAATAGATTTTGCCAAAGTGCAGGAAGAGATGGGAGAACTGATCCGGGAGCTGGATGCGGCGAAGAGCGGGGAGGAGCAGTTCGAGGTGCATCAGAAGTACTATGCGCTGACGGACCGTGTCATGACGCTGATGACGATCGCGAATATCCGCTTCGACATCGATACTTCCGATAAATTCTACGAGGAAGAGCATAAATACTACGATGAGCAGGGACCGGTATTCAGCAATCTGGTGCTGGCTTATCAGAAGAAATTATATGAATCCCCCTACAGAGCTTATCTGGAGGAGAAGATCGGTCCGGTAGCGTTCAAGAATATGGAGCTGGCACAGAAGTCCATGAACGAGGCGTTGATCCCGCTGATGCAGGAGGAGAATTCCCTGACTATGGAGTATGATAAGCTCATCGCCGGTGCGAAGATCGACTTCGACGGCAGGGAACTGAATCTGTCCCTGTTACGGCCCTATCTGGTGAATTGTGACCGCAATGTCCGCAGACAGGCATGGGAGAAGATGAGTGACTTTTTCCGGAAAAATGAGGAGCAGCTGGATACCATTTACGACAAACTGGTGAAGAACCGTACCGCACAGGCCAGAGCCATGGGTTACGAGAATTATCTGGAACTGGGCTATTACCGTATGAATCGTAACTGCTATGGTAAGGACGAGGTAGAGGCTTTCCGCAGGCAGATCAAGGAGTATTTCGTACCCTTTGCAGAGAAGCTGCATGACCGCAGAAGACAGCGACTGGGTCTGGAGAAGCTCAGTTATATCGATGAGCAGGTATATTTTAAGGACGGCAACCCGGCGCCCACCGGCACCCCGGAAGAGATCATGGCAGCAGGCCAGAAGATGTACCGTGAGCTGTCCCCGGAGACTGCGGAATTTTTTGATTTCATGATGGAGAACCAACTGTTTGACGTATTGGGCCGCAAGACCAAGAAAGCTGGCGGTTACATGACCTATCTGCCTCTCTACCATGCACCGTTTATCTTCGCTAACTTTAACGGTACCAGCGGTGATGTGGACGTCATCACGCATGAGTGTGGTCATGCGTTTCAGGGGTATCTCGCTGCACAGGATCCTATCAGAGAGCATGCGGATATCGGCATGGAGACTGCAGAGATCCATTCCATGTCCATGGAATTTTTCACGGAAAAGTGGATGAACCTGTTCTTCGGCAACAGAGCGCAGGATTACGTGGAAATGCATCTGGAGGATGCGGCTGCGTTTATTCCTTACGGCTGTATGGTGGATGAGTTCCAGCATATCGTCTATGAGCACCCGGAGCTGACCCCGGCCGAGAGAAAGCAGGCATGGAGCCGTCTGGAGCGGGAGTACAAGCCCCACCTGGATTACGAGGGAGATCCTTTCTTCGGACAGGGAGGCTTCTGGCAGAAGCAACTGCACATTTACGACTACCCTCTGTATTATATCGATTATTGTCTGGCACAGACCTGCGCACTACAGTACAAGGTGAAGATGGATGCCGATTTTACAGAGGCGTGGAAGAGCTATCTGAAGCTGTGCAGGCTGTCCGCCAGTGATTTTTACACTAATATGATCAAAGAAGTCGGACTGGACAGTCCCTTTGAGCCCGGATGTGTGAAAAATATCGTGGAAAAACTTGAAAAATATGTGAAATAGCTTTCTTTTTCCGCAGAAATACGGTAAAATAAGGAGTCATTGGGACTTAAGACACCAGGAAGGAGACATGTAAGCAATGTCTAAGAATGAAAAAGTTACAGAAAATAAAGAACAAACAGAACAGAAGGTCATGACCAAATATGACCGTAAGGTACAGAAGCGTAAAGAGGAGAAGGAAAAGGAGAAAAAGGAAGAGCGCATCAGCACGGCCATCGGCATCGTAGTGCTTGTGGCTCTGGTATGTCTGGTAGCATCTTTCCCCATCCGTACCTATCTGGCAACTCATGAGACCTATGTGGTGGTCAATGGAGAAGCTGTAAACAAGGTAGAGTTCGATTACCAATACAACCTGACCAAGAACAATTATATCACCCAGTACGGCAGCTATCTGACATACTTCGGACTGGATACCAGCAAGGATCTGTCCACCCAGATGTATTCCGATACTCTGACCTGGCAGGACTATTTTGAGCAGAATGCTGTAGAGAGCCTGAAGCAGAATAAGGCGCTGATGGCAGAAGCCAAAGCAGCCGGCTTCACCTACGATACCACGGATGAGTACAATACTTTCAAGGAGACCATCAAAACCTCCGCTGCATCCGCAGGCATCTCCGAGAAGGAATATGTACGTTCCATCTACGGAAGCTATGCAACCATGGGCCGTATCGAAGAATATGTGAAGAACGACATGGTAATGAACGCTTATTATCAGAAGCTGCAGGAGGACAATGCTCCCAGTGATGATGAGATCCAGAGCTATTATGAGGAAAATAAGGCAACCTACGATTCCGTAGACTACCGCCTGACCACGATCGAAGCTGATCTGCCCACCGAGCCTACCGAACTGGCAGATCCCGTAGAGGAGACTGCTGCCGATACCACAGGTACCACCGATGGAACCGTAGCTACTGACAGCACACAGGATACCGCTTACCAGCCTTCCGATGCTGAGATCGCCAAGGCAATGGAAGATGCGAAGGTACTGGCAGATGATGCGGAGAAGACCGTGGCAAAAGACGGCGAAGCACACGAGAATGAGCAGAAGTCTTCCGTGAACTACCTGATCTCCGACTGGCTGTTTGATGATGCCAGAAAGGCAGGAGACACCACCGTCATTACTAACGACAACAGCCATTGCTACTATGCCGTGGCATTTGAGAAGAGATATCTGGATGAGACTCCTTCCGCAGATGTACGTGTGATCATTCCCACCGAGGATAAGATCGGTGAAGAGATCCTGGAGGAGTGGAAGAGCGGTGCAGCTACCGAGGACAGCTTCGCAGAATTGTGCAAGAAGTATACACAGGATACTTCTGCAGTAGAAAACGGCGGTCTGTTCGAGCAGGTGACCAAGACCGGTATGACAGAGGAGCTGAGCAACTGGATCTTCGACAACAGCCGTCAGGCAGGAGATACCGTAGCCATCACTGTCAGTGACACCACCTATGTACTTTACTACATCGGACAGGATCAGCCCGAGTGGAAGATCAACATCAAGAATACGCTGGTATCCGATACAATGAGTCAGCATATGCAGGATATTACCGCAGATGTAACAGTAGAGGATCCCAAGGGTAAACTGAATTACCTGAAGGTGCAGGCAGAGGAATCCGCAGCCGCTGAGACCGCGACCGCAGAGACCCAGGAGATCACCGAGGAGCAGACTGCTGCTACCGAAGAGACCGCAACACAGGCACAGTAAAGCTTGCTCAGGAACAGAACATAGACAACAGACAAGTACCTGTTTCACTGCACAAGCAGAAGAGACAGGTACTGTTAGGTTATGAGCAAAAATAGTCGCAAAAGGGCGGGAAACATGATAATGTGACTCTGCCAGTTACGTGAGCTGAACAGAGAATAACTTTGAGAAAGGTATGAATAAACATGCAGGAAAAAGTTCTGGTACTGGATATTGACGGAACATTGACCAATTCAAAAAAAGAGATCACGGAAGCTACCAAACAGGGAATCTGGAATATTTTACAGCATGGTCACAAGGTGATCCTGGCTTCGGGTCGTCCCACCCCCGGCATGCGGAAATGCGAAGAGGAGCTGGAACTGAAAAAATACGGCGGATACCTACTGTCATTTAACGGAGCCCGTATCGTGGAGTGTAAGACAGGAGAAGTGGTCTATCAGAGAACACTGCCCCTGTCCATTGTGCCCGGATTGTACGAATTCGCCAAAGCGAATGGCTGCGGACTGATCACTTATCAGGGTCCCGGCGTCATCTCTGCGTTCGAGCCGGATGACTATGTGCAGCTGGAAGCCAGAATCAACGGAATTCCTATAAAGGTCGTTGACAATTTCGTCGAATATGTGAATTTCGATATTAATAAATGCCTGATGACAGCACCGGAAGAGATCGCACCGGAGCTGGAGAAACAGCTGCAGGAAAAATACAGCGATGTGGCAAGCATCTACCGTTCCGAACCCTATTTCATCGAGATCATGCCGAAAGATGTGAACAAAGCCACTTCTTTGGATCATATGCTGGAAGGCATGGGACTGACCAGAGAGAATGCGATCTGCTGCGGGGACGGTTACAACGACATCTCCATGATCGAATATGCGGGAACCGGCGTAGCAATGGGGAATGCCCAGCCGGCGGTCAAGGATGCGGCGGACTATATCACCGGCACCAACGATGAAGACGGACTGGTGGAAGTCATCGATAAGTTCATCATGAACCCGGAGCAGGCATAGCCTTTCTTAGAAACAAACAATAGACACAAAGCAGTAACAAGCGAAAACTCACAGAGCAATGAGCGTATGTGATTTTTGCAAAAGAGGATATATATGATTCAGATACAAATACCTGAAAAAGCGAAATATATCATAGAAACCATACAGAATGCCGGATTTGAAGCCTATGTGGTAGGCGGCTGCGTGCGGGATTCCATTCTGGGCAGATGCCCGGAGGACTGGGACATTACCACCTCGGCGAGACCGGAGCAGGTGAAAACGCTGTTCCGTCGCACCATCGACACCGGAATCCAGCATGGCACCGTAACCGTCATGCTGGACAAGGAAGGCTTTGAGGTTACGACCTACCGTGTGGATGGAAAATACGAAGACAGCCGACATCCCAAAGAAGTGACGTTTACTCCGAACCTGGAGGAGGACCTGAAACGCCGGGATTTTACCATCAATGCCATGGCTTATAATGAAACGGAAGGCCTGATCGACATTTTCGGCGGATTAAAAGACATCGAGGCGAAGCTGATCCGATGCGTAGGCAACCCGGAGGAACGTTTTGGAGAAGATGCGCTGCGGATCATGCGGGCAATTCGTTTTTCAGCCCAGCTGGGCTACGAGATCCACGAAGATACTGAGGCGGCAATCCGGAAGCTGGCACCGACCCTGCAGAAGATCAGTGCGGAGCGGATTCAGGTGGAACTGACTAAACTGTTGGTGTCCCCTCATCCCGACACCCTCAGAGAAGCTTATGACATGGGTGTCACAAAGGTGATCCTACCGGAATTCGATGCCATGATGGAGACACCGCAGAAGCACAAGCATCATAAATACAATGTGGGTGAGCATACATTACATGCACTTATGGAGATCGGACCGGACAAGAATCTGCGTTATGCCATGCTGCTCCATGACATCGGCAAGCCGGCCACACTTACTGTGGATGAAGACGGAATCACTCATTTCTACGGACATCCGGCGGTGGGAGAAGAGATGGCGCGGAAGATTCTGCGGAGACTGCGATTTGATAATGATACCGTTGCGGTGGTCACCCGTCTGGTGAGATACCATGATTATGGCAATGATGTGATACCGGATCTGCGGATTGTCCGCCGGGCGGTGAATAAGATCGGGGAAGATATTTTCCCACTGTTGTTCCCGGTGAAACGGGCAGATATTCTGGCACAGAGCGATTACCTGAGAACAGAAAAACTGGAGAATCTCGAACTCTGGAAGAAACTGTATCAGGAAATGCTGGAAAAGAAGCAGTGCGTCTCCCTGAAAACACTGGCGGTCACCGGCAGGGATCTGATCGACACCGGTATGAAACCGGGCAGAGAGCTGGGAGAGATGCTGCAACAGCTGCTGGAACTGGTATTGGAACATCCCGAGCAGAATACCAGAGAACAGCTGCTGGAAAAGGTAAAGGAACTGTCGGCAGACAAAGATTGAGCATACTTTACAGGCTTTCCTCATAAGATAGCGTAGGAACCGGAAAACGGTTAAGGATGTATCTTAGGAGGGATTGTAAGTGAATGACAGAGCAGTGGCACTGCTGGAGCAGTATGAGATAGAAGTATTGCGTACCCGAAAAGGAAGGGGAGCGATTCTGTGCGATACACAGCAGGGCTGCCTGATCTTCAAGGAATATACAGGACGCGAGGAACAGCTGCGTCTGCAGGAGCAGGTCCTGAAGCACCTGGAGGAACGGGGAACCGTTCCTGCGGAGCGATTGCTTGCCACAAAGGAAGGTGCGTTATCGGTGACAGACCGGGACGGTGTCAGATATATTCTGAAGACCTGGTGGGAAGGCCGAGAATGTAATATCCGTGACAGGGAAGAATGTATGGAAGCCATGCGGCTTCTGGCGAGACTGCACGGTGATCTGGAATTTACACCGGTATTTCCGGAGACGGAGGAGACTTCGGCACCGGTCATAGAGAGATATCTCCCCAGCCGGGACTATGAGAAGCATAACCGGGAGCTCAAGAGAGCCCGCAGGTTTTTGAAACAGCGCAGCCAGAAGACCTGGTTCGAGATCCGGTTGTCTGCAGTGATTGATCCTTTTTTAGAGGAAGCAAGACAACTGTGTGAAGAATGGAAAGAGATCGAGCTGGCTGCCTCCGACAGCGGAGAGGAAGTACCGCTGTGTTTCTGCCACGGAGATTACCAATATCATAATATTCTGCGGCAGGACCGTGGATTTTTCCTGGTAAACTTCGAAAAATGTCAGGCAGACGGGCCGGTGAGAGACCTGTATCTGCTGTTGCGAAAGCTTTTGGAAAAAAGTGAATGGGATGCCGAATGGGGCAGAGTGCTTCTGGCGGCTTACGAAAGTGTACGGCCGTTAAAGCCCTATGAGAGACAGGATCTGTTCTACCGCCTGTCCTATCCTGAAAAATTGTGGAAGATCGTAAACTTTTATTATAATTCCGGCAAGGCCTGGATCCCGGAGATGAATCAGGAGAAACTGGACCGCCTGTTGGAACAGGATGCGGCCAGATAGAAATTCCTGAAACTGCTGCAAAGATAAAAGCCGGGCAATGAACGGCAGACAACGGAAGAGACGTTGCGGCAGGATCGCAGCGTCAGGAGACAAAGGAGAAGCAAAAACGTTGAAAAGATTCGAAGACAAAAAGTATTCGAAAACGAAACAGACAGTGGTAATCCTTTTATTTGTGACAGCAATGTCATTTGCTGGATGCGGGCAGACAGCATCCTCCGGGACGGCGGCAACACCTACGCCAACGGCACAGGCAGAGCGGATAGATACCGGCTTTGTTGTCACTAATCCGGACAGCTATGATTCCGCAGATACGGCGGTACTGGTGGATATCAATAATGTTGACAACACTGTCACACTGTTAAATCTGGATCTAGGCAAACGCTACACGCTGTCCATGGACGGAACAACGCGGTTCGCAGATAAATATGGAAAGGCAATTTCCCTGAGTCAGCTGCAGGAGGGGGACATCGTGGATGTGACTTTTTTGAAAAGTCAGAAGCATCTGACCTCCATGCAGCTGGCGCAGACAGCATGGCAGTATGAAGATGTGGAGCACTACGAGATGAATACCGTACGGAATGAGGTGGCCATCGGGGAAGAGGTGTTCCAGCTGTCTAAGGATACCCAGTATTTTTCCCAGGGACACAGCATTGAAAAAATGGATCTGAATCCGGCGGATATCCTGACATTTCACGGCATTGACAGCACAGTGCTCAGCGTAACGGTGGAAAAAGGCCATGGATACCTCAGACTGGTCAATGATGAGAACTTTGTGGGCGGCTGGCTGGAAATCGGCCAGACACAGATCGTACGGATCACAGAGGACATGCTGGTGACTGTGCCGGAGGGAAGCTATCAGGTAGATATCAGCTATAATGGAGGTGGCGGCACGAAAAATGTCGTGATCAACCGCAACGAGGAAACAACACTGGATATCGGTGATCTGGAAGTGGCAGAGGCACAGTACGGTATGGTGCTGTTTTCCCTGAATCCTTCCGATGCAGAATTGTATATCGATGGAAGTCAGGTGGATGCTTCCCAGCCGGTCACGCTGGAATACGGTATTCATCAGATCATAGCGAAGGCGGACGGCTATAAGTCGCTTACACAGTATCTCAGGGTGGGGCAGGAATCCGCGGGAGTGGATGTCCAGCTGGATAAGGCGGACTCCGACAGTGAAGACAGTACGGAAAGCAGCAGTTCTTCCAGCTCTTCCGCAACGGGATCTACCTCCACCGCAGATACGACTACGACCTATTACCGCGTGCATATTGATGCTCCGGAAAATGTGGAGGTATATCTGGACGGCAACTATGTGGGAATTTCCCCCTGCAGTTTTAAGAAGACCCCAGGAAGTCATGTGATCACCCTGCGAAAATCCGGTTATGAAACCAGAAGTTATACGGTACAGGTGGATGAAGAAGAAAAGGATGTATCCTACTCATTTGTAGACCTGACGGCCAGCTCTTCATCGACAGAATGATCCTTTCCGGGAGGGGAAGAAATGCCGTAAATATGCGGAAAAACCTTGACAAAAGGGATAAAAACAGATATATATATGTATAGACGTTTCAAAAGAACTATTTTCGAGCGTAAAATTAATAACGAAAACTCATTACAGGAGGAGTTCAATATGAACAAAACAGAATTAGTTGCAGCTATGGCTGATCAGGCAGGTCTTTCCAAGAAGGACGCAGAGAAGGCATTAAAGGCATTCACCGATGTTGTTGCTGAAGAGTTAAAGAAGGATGGTAAGGTTCAGTTAGTTGGCTTCGGTACTTTCGAAGTATCCAGCAGAGCAGCTAGAGAGGGTAGAAATCCTCAGAGCGGCGCACCTATGAAGATCGCTGCTTCCAAGGCTCCTAAGTTCAAGGCTGGTAAGGCATTAAAGGATATGCTGAACGCATAATAGAAGCTGAATTTTCAGAGACTCGATAGGACAACCTTTCGGGTCTCTTTTGTTTTTCAGAAACGGATGATCGTGAGGTTAAAAGCATGAGATTAGACAAATATTTGAAGGTATCCCGACTGATCAAGCGCCGTACTGTGGCTAATGAAGCCTGCGACAGCGGCAGAGTGCTGATCAATGATAAGCCGGCAAAGGCATCCGCCAATGTCAAAGAGGGAGATATCATTTCCATCTCTTTCGGCAACAAGGAAGTAAAAGTCGAGGTCCTGGATGTACAGGAGACCGTGAAAAAAGAAGAAGCCAAAGAACTTTTCCGTTATATATAATATCAGGTTCTCTATGTATAAATTTCCACATTTTCCCATACAATACATTGTAAGTCCGGTTCCGGAAGGAGCGGAGGATGGGAGGCTATGGAGAGAATGGAAGATTTAAACGCGACAGGACGTATGCATAAAGTGACCATGACCAACAGACGGACATGTACCGTGAATGGGGTAAATGACGTCCTTTCCTTTGATCTGCGGGAGATCCTGCTGGAGACGGAACAGGGGATGCTGATGATCCGTGGCAACGAGCTCCATGTGAACCGCCTGACATTAGACAAGGGGGAAGTGGATATTGACGGCCGGATCGACAGCCTTGTATATTCGGATACCGCAGCATCCGGAGAAAAACAGGAATCTTTCCTGGGCAGGCTGTTCCGCTGATGGATGAAAATGTTTTTCTGCTGCATTCCTTTCTGCTGGGTGTGGGGATCACTTTTCTGTATGATATTCTGCGGATCCTGCGAAGAGTGTTCGCTCACAGTACCAGCATGGTATCTCTGGAAGATCTGGCATTCTGGATCTACTGTGCGGGAAAGGTCTTTCTGCTGATGTTTCATGAAAGTAACGGGAACCTGCGATGGTTTGCCGTGCTGGGGGCATTGGCGGGAATGTACCTGTATCACAGGACAATCAGTCCCTTTTTTGTAAAGTATGTGGCACTGGGCCTGAATACTCTTCTGCACCCAATCCGGAAAGCCTTGCGGATAACGGGAAATTGGCTGAAAAAGCAGTTGACTATACTTAGGAAAATGCTTAAAATATTCATTAAAAGGAGATGCGCGTATGGCAAGAAGAAAAGCAGCCTACCGCAAGAGACACCAGAACCGGTTCAGTATGTTCCTGGTGACCCTGGTCGTGTTGATGATCATGGTGGGCGTTGCGGTGCGGAGCGTGGAATTACAACAGAAGATTGCGGGCTATGATACCCAGATTGCAAGCCTTGGCGCGCAGATCGAAGCAGAGCAGACCAGAGCGGAACAGATCGAGGAATTCGGTAAGTACACTCAGACGAAAGCTTATGTGGAAGAGGTGGCGAAGGATAAGCTGGGACTGGTATACGAAGGTGAGATCCTTTTTCAGGAAGACGATTAAGCAGGGAAACTGTTTCTCAACAGTGAACCTGCTTTTTTTGTCGCAAAAAATGAAGTCTCTCCCTCCCTCGATTTGACAAAAGGAAGAGGAAAACTGCCCTATAATCGTGAAAACAGAAAGGGGAGGATGCCATGATCATAGGGAAAAAGGAGCAGGAACGGCTGGAGAGAGAACAGTGTGCACAGATCTCACTGCTGTGCAGACAGAAACTGATGGGATATGCGGAGAGTTTTGAGGTGCGGGGGAGGAGCTTTCGGCAGGAGATACCGCTTTCAGGAGAGGACCG
>ERZ1023690.196-NODE-196-length-12013-cov-7.886770_pt1 | contig 12013 bp, 8 predicted proteins | sample MGYA00380347_ERZ1023690 | MGnify/ENA primary metagenome ERZ1023690 (study PRJEB33179, sample SAMN07449029) | human gut metagenome | biome: Human-gut; feature: Human associated habitat; material: Faeces | host: Homo sapiens | place: India:Kasaragod | collected...
TCTACACGCGTAAGTTCGTCGGCAGCGTCAGATGTGTATCAGAGACATATATAGGTAACCTTGAGTTTGCAAAGCTGACTCCGGGAGAAGCTCATTTTTATAACCTGGACGGGGATGAAATCGAGAAGCAGACTACGGAAATCAAATGGGATGCAGAAGCGGCAGAAAAGGCCGGTTTTGAACATTTCATGATGAAAGAGATCCATGAGCAGCCGAAAGCAGTTCAGGATACACTGAATTCTGTGATCAAAGATGGCAGGATAGATTTCGAAGCAGTGGGAATTACCGAAGATGAGATCAAGGGCTTTGAACAGATTTATATTGTAGCCTGTGGTTCTGCATGGCATGTAGGCATGGCGGCACAGTATGTTCTGGAAGACATGGCAGATATTTCGGTGCGTGTGGAACTTGCATCAGAATTCAGATACCGGAAAATGTCCCTGAACCCGAAGGCACTGATGATCGTGGTCAGCCAGTCCGGTGAGACAGCGGATACTTTGGCTGCATTAAGACTTGCAAAAGAAAAGGGCATTACCACTATGGCCATTGTCAATGTGGTAGGCAGCAGTATTGCCAGAGAAGCAGACAAAGTATTTTACACACTGGCAGGCCCGGAGATTTCGGTGGCAACCACGAAGGCCTATAGTGCGCAGCTTGCAGCAATGTACTGCCTGGCAGTGCAGTTTGCCAAAGTTCGTGGTAAGATCACAGAAGAGCAGTATGGTTATTATATTGCCGAACTGCTGACGATTCCGGAGAAGATACAGAAAATTCTGGAAGACAAGGAGCGCCTGCAATGGTTTGCCGCAAAGTATGCCAATGCGTCGGATGTATTCTTCGTAGGACGTGGTATAGACTATGCCGTTTGTCTGGAAGGAAGCCTCAAACTGAAGGAAATCAGCTACATTCATTCCGAAGCATATGCGGCCGGGGAACTGAAGCACGGAACCATCAGTCTGATCGAACAGGGAACGCTGGTGATCGGTGTTCTGACCCAGAACGAGTTATACGAGAAGACCATAAGCAATATGCTGGAGTGCAAGAGCCGTGGTGCATACCTTATGGGCATGACTACTTATGGCAACTACGAAATCGAAGATCAGGTGAACTTCGCTGTCTATGTGCCGAAGGTGGACGAGCATTTCATGGCCAGCCTTGCGGTGATACCGCTGCAGCTGCTGGGATATTATGTCAGTGTCGCAAAGGGACTGGATGTAGATAAGCCCAGGAATCTGGCGAAGAGTGTTACGGTGGAATAAAAAATTGGGAACGGAAAAGGATCACATCGAGTGTGATCCTTTTGTGGTCACTCCGAAATCTATGTTCGCAATCATTTGTGTTTTCTGATATAATGAGCCTCAAGGAAAAACAAGTGGCTGCAAAGCAGACATTTGTTTGACTGGGCTTATGTTATAATGAGCGCAAGTGAGCCAATATGCTTGCATGAGTGGCGAACGGCGAATTGCAGTACAAAGTATGTTAAGACGATGCTGGATTATGCGGGGTATCAAAAGGGTTTATATGGGAAAGAGATATTGAAGCCTATGAAACAGACAAAGAAAAAATAGAAATATGCAAGGAAAGACTAAATGCTGTTTTAAGAGAATACGATTTTGATGGAGTAAGACGGAATATACGTAATAGAGATTATCTGAAGGCACAAATGAAGAAATATTCTTATGTGAACGGAAATCCTCCAAATATAACAATTAGACAAAAAATACAGAAAGAGAAAATCAATATGAATAATAAAAAAATCATGAAAGTAACTTCCACAATCCCTCTGCTGCTTACTCTGGCACTGACTGCCTGTGGAACGCAGAATTCCCAAACATTGACAATGGTAGAAGAAGTGACTCAGACGGATGGTACCCGGGAAACGGACACAAATACGGAAGTGGCGGCAGACACCGAAAGCCCCCTGGCGCAGAGGGATGCTCTGGAGTGGGAGCAGCGTCTGGACTACAGTTCTGAGAGGCAGATGCAGCTGGCAGAGATCACGGTGGATCTGACGCAGGATACAGATGAAGTACAGAGTAAGGCGCAGGTACTGTTGGAAGCCATGGCTGGAGGCGACGCAGAGACAGCAGTAGACAGTATTCTGACGGAAGACTGGTATACAGTAATGCTGTCAGATCTTCTGATCGGGCAGAGAAACTATACAGGAGCAGCGGACAACGGTGAGTGGAGAATGACGATTCTGGCGGATGAACTGGGACAGCATTGCACAGCAATTGAATATCCGCTTGCGGATGGCAGACAATTCTATGTGCAGGTAACGGATCCGGAAATTCGGTATTATGTATGCGCGGCAGAGCGGACAGGCTCTTTTGTCAGTGAAAGCCTGAATCTGACGGATGGCACTTACGTAGGATACGAGGGAACTTTGTCTTCAAATACCCGTCCGGAGGGAGCATTTACGGTACATATGGGCACCGCAGACCTGAGTAGCGGAGCAGCAGATGCTTTCCGTAACCGTAGCGCTCAGGCAGTCAGCTACGACGGAGATTTTACTGCGGAAGGAAGGCCCGAGACAGCAACCCCGGAATATCTGAGTAAAGAAGGACAGAAGGCATATGCTTCCAGACAGGAAGGGAAAAATATCTATTACCTGACTATGACTGCAGAAGATGGCAATGATGCATTTGCACCGGTCCGGATGGGAATCTGCAATATCTGGGAATAGGCACAGGGATATGTTTTTCAACAGGAGTTATTTATGACACATATGAAAAAAAGTTTATTGAGTATAGCATTATTTGTATGCGGCCTGCTGCTGTGGAAGCCTGTTCAGGCGGAGGCAGCAATACAGGTTGATAATCTGGTACTTATGGTGAATTTCAGCGAGGACGGTGCTAATACCTTCCAGACTAATTTTAGCAGATATCAGGAAATGTACACCGGTCCGGAATCAGAACCGAACCGGTCCTTGAGTCAATATATTTCAACCATATCGGATGGACAGGTGACGGTAAATACCTATTTCCCACAGGTGGTGAATAATGTATTCCTGCCGGTCACCATTCAAGGGTCGGCATCGGCCTATCCGGATGCATCCTATGGTGTGCAATTTGTCCAGCAGGTGATTACAGCGGCACAAAATACTAGTGGACTGTCTTTCCCGACGAAGCTGGACAGTATGCGTGGTGACGGTTATATCGATAATCTGACGATTATTGTCCAGATAGATGGGAACAATACCAGTGGTGCGTTTGGTTCCCGCAAAGCAGACTGGGGAGAGAACCAGACACTGTTGCATGGCTGGCATGTGGGCGCTTATAATGTTCTTCCGACCAATATGCTTCGATTAGGAACTGATTATGATCAGGGATATGCCTTGGCTTCGCATGAATTTCTGCATACGTTGGGAGCACCGGATCTGTATCGTACTGCGGGAGAGGCTGGGGATCCGGTAGGTCGCTGGTGGGACCTGATGGCAGGAGCCAACTTTACTGCAAGTTATCCATTGGCGTATACGCGCAGTGAGCTTAGGTGGATGCAGATCGAAACGTTAAAAGACAGTGGAACCTATACCTTGTGGCCGGCGGAAGGAGCATCCGGTCCCCGTGCGTATATTCTGAAGACATCCCGCAGCGATTCAGAGTTTTTTGTAGTGGAATACCGGAAAAAGCCCCAAAACAGGCAGGACTATGATTACTATATTCCGGAGAGCGGATTGATCGTCTATCGGGTGAACAATGCGGTCGATTATCATACAAATAAAGAAGGAAATAACTATATTTATGTGTTCCGTAAGGACACAACGGATCCGGCTAAGGCAACAGAGGAAGCATCTAAGGCTACAGTGGGCGGACAGTATCGTAAATCGCTGGGAAGCAGTGATCTGAATGCTCATTATACATCGGATACTATTTTTTATTCTGATGGCAGCAACAGTGGAATTGTGATTGACAATGTTGTTACTAAGGAAGACGGCAGCGTATCCTTTGATGTAAAGTTTCCGGTACTTTCGGCCGACAGTTACTGGTTGCCGAAGGGGGAGAGCATCAATGGGCTCACTTCTCCGGCAATTACCGGGAATACGACAGGAAACAGCCTGTATCTGGCTGGCATTGTGAATGAAAATGGAAAAGATCAGTTGAAAATATATTCTTTGGGGGCTTCCGACAGCAGCTGGAAAGTAATGCAGGCTGCAGCAGATGTTGGCAGGGGATCCCAGGTGGATATTCTGAGTGTGGCTGGCAAGGTCTATGTGGCTTATACGGATGCTTCGGGTTATCTGTGTGTGCTGCAGGTCTCTGCAGAAAATGTGCAGCCGATATACCGCTCTCAGACAGCAATCTATCCTCCGAGAATGGAATTGCTGTATGAGCAGGACATCCTGTGGATAAGCTATGCAGTAGGAAATACGTTAGAGCTGATAAATGTATGGCAGCCGGATGATGGTTCACTTCCGCCATTGACAGTGTCGGGGACCTACATCTCCGGAACTAAACATTTCTTTTATGACAATAAGTGGTATGCGGTTTATTGTGATTATTTTGCACAGGGAACAGATGGTAATGGTTGTATTGCAGTGTTGCAAGATGGATACTGGCAGAAGCTTTATACGATGGACCGACTCGGAAAAGCCAGCTCTGTCGATGCATGTGTAGCAGGTGGCAAATTATATCTGGCAGCAGCGAACAATAGCAATGCCGCGACAGCAATGCTTACATATGATGGACAGCAATGGAATGAAAATATACTGACGGATATTCAGAGCAAGGATGTTGTAAGACTTGTGGTAAAGGACAGGATACCATATGTCTTCTGGACGTCAGGAAATGAGAAGACACTGCAGGCAGCATATCTGAAGGATGACAGCTGGCAGAAGCTTGCGTCCACTATAGGGACAGATATCAATGGCTTTGACATCTTTTGCGGAGACAATACGTTGTATGCTGTCGGAGCTACAACCAATGGTATTGCTTCTGTGAAGACAATGAAGACGGTGGAAGGAATCCCGGATCCGCCTGTGACCGAGCCTGAAGTGGGAAATGGCAATGTTGTCCTGGCTCTTCCGGCAGGTTATGACAGTAGTGCTAAGATTTATATTGATGGAGTGGAGGCTGCCAGCACAGCATGGCAGAATGACGAAGCCAGGCGGCTGGTGGCAATAAACAGCATTGTCCAGCCGGGAACAACGGCAAAGACCGCAGCCGCATATCAATATAATGCATCCGGTATCCCTACAGACATGTATGTCTGGAGACTTTCCTATAACGGAAGCTGTTATACGGCAACAGAAGTCCCGGAGTTCGAGAATCTGTTTTCCTATCATGGATTTTCCGTACGTTATACAGGAAATACCGGTTTGCGGTGCACCTTCGGTATTGATACGGCGAAAAAGTCACAATTGATCAGCGGCTCCGGCTTGGCAGGGTATCGTATCACGGAGATGGGAACGCTGATCATGCGCCCTGATCTTCATGCACAATATCCGATGGTCTATGGAAGCAACAAATTGGGAGGCGGAAAAACATACGGTGTAATAAACGGCAAATTCAGTGATAAAGTGATCCGGAGAGTGAATGGGAGAGACCAGTTCGCAAACGTTCTGACAAAACTTCCTCCGGAACGCTATAACACGTCGTACATCTTCCGGGCCTATGCGGTGATGGAAAAGGATGGCAGCAGTGTGGTGATCTATGGACCGGAAATGTCCCGTAGTATGTATACTGTCTGCAAACAGATCCTGAACCGCGGAGATTTTAAACCGGGAACATCCGGATATAAATTTTTGAAAAATATTGTAGACAGCGTGGAAAAGTAAAGATAGGAGCTATTCTGGATGAAAAGTAAAAATAAGAAAAACACAGTGTGGATAGTATTCACATGCATTTTTGCATTGACAACAGTAGTGTTGGCAATGGCATTGTATCGTTCCCACAGTACTCTGGAAGCTATGCGGGTACAGCTTGCAGAGGGACAGACCAATACGATAACCGCAGAAACGAATCAGAGCCGGCAACAACTTGCAGGTGCACACAATATGCAGGCGGTTCGTGTTATGAACGGCATACTTCAGCAACAGGATGAAAACGAACAGTGGGTGGATGTGGCACCTGTAGCGGATCTGCAGCAGGCAGATCCGGTATTAGCAGGAAGAAATAAGATGCAGGAACTGATCACACAGAATCGTGAGGCAGTACAGAATGGAACCGCTGGCGCAGAGCAGATTTCATCTTTGATGGCAAAGCAGGGCATATTGGCAGGGGCAATGCTGGCATCTGCGTCCCAGGTACAGAGTGCTGTCAATAAGACAGCAGCTCAGACAGCAAAACCGCAGACAACCGGCAACAATCCTCCGGCGGTAACGACTCCGGCAGCAACCCCTGCGCCAACGCAGCAGCCGGTAAGTAATGATAATTCATCCAACGATGATGACGATGATGATTCTTCCGATAGTGGAAGCTCAGACAGCGGCAGCTCGGACAGTGGCAGCTCCGGAGATGACAGCGGTGGAGACACCTCGGATAGTGGAGACGTTGAGGACATCGGATGGACGGATGAAGTGCTGTAAAAGAGATGGACTGTTAGTGTGTAAACACTCCATTGCTTACTTCCTTTCCGGATACTGAATTTCATGCAGTAAAAGCGATCTCTTGCATAAAAGTATTATCTTGTAATATCATAAATAACAAGAAGAAATATTTGAACGCAAGGGGAAGAAGGTGAATGGTATGACAAATGCGGAAATCAGGGAATTTAAGAGTTATGTACGGGATACCTTGGTCAGGAAGTATCATTTGAATGAAGTGGAAGCAGCTCGTGCCGTTCGTGATTCTTATTTATCCAAGGCACTGGCAATGGACAAGGATTTTGTCGACCATGATACTGTTGAGGAATGGGCGGAATTTATTTATGATGAAATAAATCATGAAAGCCTGCTGATGATGTAAAACAGAAAATATTATAATACTTAAAAGATCTGCCGACAGGCAGGTCTTTTTGCTTCCTTTCTGCGGAACGTACGTACACCACACAAAAAAAATTTGTAAGAATCCGTCGATTTTTGTCATGTACTTTATAGAGACCTAAATAAAGGACAAAGGCGTTAAAACAATATGTACGACACCAAAGAAAAATGCAGGGAACTTGCGGAAAAATTCAAACAGCTCTGTGCCGAAAGAGGCACGACACCTTATAAGATTGCAAGGCATTCGGGACTGTCATCCTCTACGGTAAGCTGTTTTCTGACCGGCAAGACAGTTCCCAGAATCGATACCATGATGATTCTTTGCAATCAGCTGGGAATCTCGATCACAGATATCTTCGATGAGCGGGAAATGGTGGAAGTACATGCACAGGAGGAAGAATTGATATTGCATACATATCGTAATCTTCCGGAGGATAAGAAGAAAGCGGTTTTGAAATATCTCAAAATGCTGGACCGGTATACGGAAGACTAGGGACAAATGCAACATTCTGTGGTATGATGTGATAGTGACAGGCCATATGCATATGCGGCGGAAAAAATGACGCAGGAAGCCTGAAAGAGAACATCGAAAGGTATCGTACGATTATGAATACTATGACACAGGATTCTTCCACCGGTCTTTGGAACAATAAAAACAGAAAAATTCTCTTCTGGAGCATCCTTGCGCTTGCCGTGATCCTGCGTTGCATCCGTTTTGCCACAGTGCCGGACGGTATCAACCAGGACGAGGCCATGGGAGCGGTGGATGCCTGGGCATTATCAAAATACGGAACCGACAGATATGGTACTTTTCTGCCGGTTCATTTTACTGCCTGGAGATACAGTCAGATGAGCGTTCTCCTTGCCTATTGCATGGTCCCCTTTATCAAACTGTTCGGATTCAACACGGTAACGGTGCGTCTGCCGATGGTATTGATCTCCTCCGGCGCGGTGGCATTGGTATATCTTGTGGGCAGGAAATTATTCTCTGAACGGATCGCCCTGGTGGCAATGCTGCTGACCGCTGTGAATCCCTGGCAGTTTATGCAGAGCCGCTGGTCGCTGGATTGCAATCTCTTCCCGCATATTTTCCTGCTGGGATTTTATTTACTGCTTCTTGGATTGGAAAAACGACGCTATTTATACTTGTCCATGGTTTTTTTCGGACTGACATTTTACTGTTACGGTATCGCTGCCTATTCAGTAACTGCATTTCTTTTTGTATTCTTCATATGGTGCCTGTGGAAGCGCCGGCTGAAATTCCGGGAAGGATTGCTGTGCGCACTGATCTTTATGGTAGTGGCCCTGCCGGAAGTCATAGTTCTGGGAATCAACGCGGTACACTTTGGCAGAACCATAAGTACTCCGCTTTTTACCATGCCGTATTTCCCGGACAGTGTGAGAAGCGCAGATATTCTGCTTTTGAACTTTTCCTTTGCACAGCTGGGGAAAAATGCCTGGGCTCTGTTCAGCCATGTATTCCTGCAGCTGCCGGATATTTTCTTCAATTCGATTCCTGCTTTTGGCCCGTTGTATCATGTGTCGATCCCGTTTGTCTTTGTGGGGATCATTGTATTTACCATACAGCTCTTCCGGGAGAAAAATATTGAAAAACAGACACAGATGCTGGCATTATGGGGCTTCCTGGTCACCGGGATCTGGGTCGGCCTGATCACTTACGAAGTCAACATTAACCGTGTGAATATTATTTTCTATCCGATCATCCTGTTATGTGCCTACGGAATCGGTCTGGCGGTTCGAAAATGGAAAAAGCTGTGGCCGGTGGTCGTAGCTGCCTATGGAATCAGCAGTATTCTGTTCTTCGGGACTTATTTTACTACCTATGCGGAAGAAAGCAGACAGTACTATAACAAAGATTTCATGGAGGCGGTGGCGGAAGCGGATTCTCTGGAGGAATACGAAAGCCTGTACATCACCGGCAATCTGGGCTGGCAGTTCAACCGGGATGCCACGGAGATCCTGACCCAGTATGTCTGTAAGATAGACGCACAGTATTATCAGGGGAAGAGTAATGTCTCCAACGGAAGAGAGCTTACGGCTTATGCGGACCGGTATCACTACATCTATCCAGAGCAACAGGCCGCAGAACTGGTGGAGATGGTGGGAGACGGCCTGCTGTTATTGTATCAGGGAGATCTGCAATACATTGATTTTTCCTATGATGTAGTGGATACGGTAGGAGATTATCTGCTGCTTACCGTACAGAATTAAGAGAGGACGCTTATGAATATCATACTTTTATCGGGCGGTTCCGGACAGCGGCTTTGGCCCCTGTCCAACGAGATCCGTTCCAAGCAGTTTATCAAAATATTCCATATGGAAGACGGCGGCCTGGAGTCCATGGTGCAGCGGGTATACCGGCAGATCCGGGAGGCGGATCCGGAGGCAAAGATCACGATTGCCACATCCAAGGCACAGATCTCTTCCATCCACAACCAGCTGGGAGAAAATGTCGGTATCAGCATGGAGCCCTGCAGAAGAGACACCTTCCCGGCGATTGCACTGGCGGTGGCATATCTGCAGGATGTGCAGGGAGTGACGGGAGAAGAGCCGGTGATCGTATGTCCGGTGGATCCGTACGTGGAAAAGGATTATTTCGAAGCTTTGCGGCGGCTGGAGGAGCGTGCGGCACAGAGTGCGGCCCATCTGGTGCTGATGGGTATGGAACCGACGTATCCCAGCGAAAAATATGGCTATATCATTCCGAAAACAGCGGAAAATATCAGCCCGGTGGAAATGTTTAAGGAGAAACCGGACAAGGAGCAGGCAGCGGAATATATCAGACAGGGAGCGCTGTGGAACGGCGGAGTGTTTGCCTTCCGCCTGAATTACGTGTTGCAGAAAGCTCATGAACTCATAGAGTTTACCGATTATGAAGATTTGCTGGCAAAATATGAAACCCTACAGAAGATCAGTTTCGACTATGCGGTAGTAGAGAAGGAACCTGAGATCGAGGTCATGCGTTTTGCCGGAACCTGGAAGGATCTGGGTACCTGGAACACCCTGACGGAAGCCATGGACAGTGCATGCGTCGGGGAGGCGGTGCTCAATGAGACCTGCCGGAATGTCCATGTGGTGAATGAGCTGGATATGCCGGTGCTGTGCATGGGATTGCAGGATATTGTCGTGGCGGCCAGCCCCGAGGGGATTCTGGTATCGGACAAAGAGCAGTCCAGCTATATCAAACCATATGTGAGCAGTTTTACCCAGCAGGTCATGTTCGCAGAAAAATCCTGGGGTAGCTTCCGGATCATGGATGTGGAAAAGGAAAGTCTGACGATCAAAGTGACATTGAATCCCGGACATAAGATGAATTATCACAGCCATGAATTCCGGGATGAGGTATGGACGGTGATTTACGGAGAAGGCCGGGCAGTGATAGATGGTGAGGAACGCAGAGTAAAGACCGGTGATGTGCTGCGGATGCCGGCGGGATGCCGGCATATGCTTCTGGCAGACACGGAGCTCCAGGTGATCGAAGTACAGCTGGGAAAAGATATCAGTGTACAGGATAAGAAAAAATATCCTCCTCTAAAGCCTTTATAATTGCTGTGCCAAACAGGAAACGTCCCTCTTCGTTGGGATGAACGGCATCCACCAGATAGCAGGCAGCATTTTGGGGATTCCATTGCAGTGCCTCGTTGGTATTGAGAAAGAAAACGTTCATGGCCGCCGCGGTTTCTTCGGCACCGGTCACATAATCGTTCAGAATTTCATCCAGATCATTGTTGAAAGCGGTACCGTTGTCGAACGCTGTAATGAAATTCGAGGAAGCGATCAGAATTTCAGCATCCGGGTAAGCATCCTGCAGAGATTGCACCCCTGCTTGCAGACCGTCACGGTATTGCTCCACAGTATATCCCGTAAAATAGTCATTCAATCCGTAATTGATTACGAAACAAAGTTTTTTCTCCCCGGAGATTTCGGCAGTATCTTCCGATAAAAAGCGCTGTACGGCACTGGGGAAGGATTTGTCATCGGGGGTCAATTGTGTGGCGGAGGAACCTCCGATGGCACGGTTGTGAACGGAGGCTTTCGTCAGGGCACCGATAACGCCGGGGATGGAGGCAAAATCCTGATAGTTTCCGAATACGCTGTCACCGAAAAAGACGATGTTATAATCGGACAGATCGGAGTAGGAAGCAGGGGCATTAATGGCTGCCTGCACCAGGGTATCAAACTGTGTCAGACTGGAGTTATCAGCATCTATACCATGGTATTGCAAGGTGCCGCTCAATACCAGCAGCATGACGGAGCGGGCAGCGACAGCATTTAATTCCAGAGGAGTGTCATAGGCATCAGGATTGGAGATCAGCCATTCTTCTCCGCCGGGGAAGAACAGAGAGACATTTTCCCGGACAGACAGGGGAGCTGCCAGAACCTGCACCAGATTTTCGTAGGTTTCGGTGTCACTGCTGTGGGCCTGCCAGTATTTCAGAGAAGGACAGGAGAATACTATGGTAAATTCAACACCGGAATAAGAATCGACATATGCCAAAAGATCCTCATCGAAAGAGGCATAAAATCGACTGTTATTATGGAAATTGCTGTTCCACAGCAGTAAGGGGTCCAAAATGAGCAATACGTGAGTGACCTCATTTCCGGAGGAAAAAGCAGTTTCCAGATAATCGGAGATATCGGAAAAGGAAGTCAGACGATGGGAACAGCTGACAGCATCGTAACCCATATAGGTAGAGTAAATGTCTTCCGGGAAAGCTTCCGGCGCATACATGGAGCAGAAGACCCCCTGATAGGATTCCTGCTGCAGGCGCCCAAGATCGGCGGAACGTTTTCCGGGTTCATATATTTTCACATAGAGAATTCCGGCGGCTGTTACGGCAAGCAGCAGAACTACAATAACGATACCGGAAAAGAGTTTCCATGATTTTATTTTCTTTTTCGTATTTGAACTCATAAGGCGAAGAGATCCTTTCTGTGAACAGTAAGTATGGATTTATAACGGTTTTATTATACTGCAGCAAAGCGATGGATGCAAACACCATTGTTGTTTTTCTTTCTTAAATATGATAAGATGAGTCAGTATATAGGCAATAAGTGACCAAAGGAGGC
>ERZ1023690.206-NODE-206-length-11798-cov-37.777484_pt1 | contig 11798 bp, 14 predicted proteins | sample MGYA00380347_ERZ1023690 | MGnify/ENA primary metagenome ERZ1023690 (study PRJEB33179, sample SAMN07449029) | human gut metagenome | biome: Human-gut; feature: Human associated habitat; material: Faeces | host: Homo sapiens | place: India:Kasaragod | collected...
TCTTAGCTTCTGAGTATGTGTCAATCTCTATTGCGGTGCTATCTCAAAAAGTCTTCTCTTTCTTCCTTAATCTTCCTTCACGATAGGATACAATTCTATGAATTCGCCATTATGGGACTGTCCATCATTGATGAGCTTTGCAAACTTCTCGCCTACTGTATCAATTGTATGGAAACCAGGCAAAGCCATGTTGCCATTCAGATCAGTGGTAGTTGGACCAGGGTGTACGCTGAAAATCTCAACAGGTATGTTGTTCTGCTCAAACTCCATTGCCATCACACCCATCATGGCATTCTGGGCAGCCTTGCTTGCCACGTAAGCCAGAGGATGCCAATACGGACTGATTTCACTAGGAACGGTGATGTTGACAATTCTACCCTTGTTGGCTTTGATGAGCGGAAGAAGGGCCTGAGTCACGGCCAAGGTGCCAAAGTAGTTTACGTCAGCAGTTTCCTTGATATCCTTTATGTCTGTCTCCCAGCTGGTCTTCGACATATCACCAGGAATACCGGCATTGTTCACTAGAAGATTGAGTGAAGGATATTTATCAACGATCTCCTTTGCCGCCAAACTGATGCCGTCAAGATCACAGAGTTCAATTTTCACCCAACCAAGCACTGTACATCCTGCATCTTTCAACTTGTTCATAGTCTCCAAGGCTCTTGCTTCATTGCGGGCACCGATAATGATATCCCAGCCACTTAACCCTAGATACTTACTGATTCCCAAGCCAATACCTTTGTTGGCTCCTGTAATTAATGCTGTTTTGTTCATTTCAATCTATATTTTTGTGTTAAATATTTCCTAAATATATTTTTCTCATCCCTTCTTCCTGTGCAATCCTTCGGGCAGTAAACAGAGTCTCAGTAGGTGTAGGTACAGAATTCTGCATCTTGTACTGTGGGAAAAACCTGCTAAAATGAAGAGGACAATCGGCAAAACCATTGTCTCTGAGCCAACTGCACATATCTCTTATCATGCTCTCGCTGTCATTAACCCCTGGAATCAGCAGGTTTGTTATCTCCAGATGCACTCCTGCTTTCTTCATCGTTAAAAGCGTATCCAATACAGGCTGTAAATGACCGCCACATTGCTTCTGATACACATCTTCTGAGAATGCCTTGAGGTCGATATTGGCAGCATCAATGAGTGAAACTATCTCCCTAAGAGGCTCCGGGTTGATGTAACCAGCAGATACCAGGATATTCCAAAGCCCCCTGGAATGAGCCTCCTTGGCGATGTCATAGATGTACTCATAATAGGTAAGCGGCTCCGTGTAGGTATAGGCGATGCCCGGCAAATGATGCTTGACTGCAATATCTACAATATCAGATGGAGACAACTCGTAGAAATCTACAGCAGACGGAAGTACCTGCGAGATGTCGTGGTTCTGACAGTTGAGACAACGGAAGTTGCAACCTGTACAGGACAGAGACAGACATCGGGTTCCAGGATGGAATTCATTCAGCGGTTTCTTCTCTACAGGATCATCTGCCAAAGCACACGGTTTACCGTAAACAACAGAGTAAAGCATTCCGTTAAAATTCCATCTGCTGCCACATTTTCCATGCTTGCCTTCCAACATAACACAACAGTGGGGACATAATTCGCACCTTACTGTATCAGAAGCATACCCTCCTTCCCTATCAACTTTCTGATAAAAACGACATTCTTTCATACCCAAACCATTTCATGATTACACAATCATCTGAATATCGGCTACTAGAATACAATAGCCTCATAAGTATAAAGCTCAGCTGTCTTCCAGCCATCCCAACCTATTCCAGCCTTATCCTGAGAGCAATGCCCCAGGAATTCTTCCTTGGTCCATGATACTTCATCAGCCACCTGTGGAAGGAAAGTACCCGTATGATAGCCCTTGCGTATGAAAATACCCTGCTTGCCCAGTTCAAACTCATCTATACTTTGGATGCGTTTCATCGGTGTGAGTACTGAGATTTCGATATCAATATCATCCAGTTCCTCCATGGTCACCCCATAAAAGCGTGGATCCTCAAAGGCTGCCGCCTTTGCCATGTGCTCAACTACCTGATATAGTGGCATGTCTTCACCAAAATGGCCGATGCAACCTCTGAGTCTTCCCTTTTTGTGCAGAGAGACGAAGGCTCCACACTTTGTAAGAAGAACATCAGATAACTTGCCTGGCTCATACTTCTTACCTTCAAGAGTTGCCTTGATGGTATGATAAGCGATAGACTTGAGCATCTTTCGGTCTTCAGAAGTTAAATCAAAACCACAGGTTTCTCTAGTAAAAACAAAAGAATGATACCCTACAACCTTGTCTTTTCCGCCAAATGGGGAATCACCGGAGTTGCAGTACATAACATGATGTGGCTTGATCTTTGCATCATTTTCTGTCATCATCAACAATGTGGCAATAGGAGCCATGCCACATGCACTCGTTGCCAGATGGTCAATGCCAAGCTCCTGATTGTGAAGGGTGGCGTTCACAAATGCTTCTACCTTTCCTGTCATGATGCTATCTTTGGTAAGTCCATCTACAATCTCAGCATCCTTGTATGCAGGATAGTGCGAGAAGTCGCTGCTGATAACAAAAAGATTCTTCTCATTCAGGTAGGGCTTCAGGGTATCAGCAATCTTCTTCAAGGTCGTCAATTCCTGCGTGGCAATGATGATAGGAACAATGGATGGTATCTTTTTCATGCGATATTGCAGGAATGGCAGTTCCACCTCCAGGCAATGCTCGCTCTCATGTGCTTCTGGAGCATAAGTAATAGCATCACTCTTTTCCATAAGGTCTTTACAGAGAGCGGTATCTACAGGAACATTTCCCAGAGGAGTGGCATAGGCAGAAGCACCTGTATTTACTGATGCCTTCCCCAAATACACATGATGGCTAGGTCCCAGGAGAAAGATGTGCTCATATTCAGCATCCGGATTGATGGCAGCAAATGCCGATGCTGCAGTCACCCCAGAGAACACGTAGCCGGCATGAGGTACGATTACTGCCTGTACATTCTCCATTAAAGGGTTCTTGTACCTAGAGAAACAATTCTGAACATCCTGGCGGAGTTCTTTGGCATCGCCAGCATAAAAACTTCCTGCTACAGCAGGTTTGCGAATCTTAGCTTCCATCATAATACTTACTGTTATTAATACGATGAATATGATTTTTCTCATAACTCAAGATGATGATTCAGATGGCAAGATGCCACCTACTTGCAAAGATACAAAATATCAGATAGAAATGAGTAAAATGGGGTAAGATTTAAATTAAATTTAATTTCCTCCATATCATCCGAACCATGATGCTCTCATTAGATGGTATACTGAGCCCACTTTAAAAAGGGGCTCAGTTAATTATAATATATATAGAAAAAAGAGGGTGTACCATTCTGCCTTAAATACGCCCTCTTATTATACTCTATATAATAATCCAAACCTCTTTGATTAGACATATGATGTTTGTTATCAAAATGCAAACTGCAAATCCTGTGATCAACATCTCTTTTTTGCTTACGTCTTCCGTTCCCTGGAATATAAGATTGACGATAGTTTCAATAACTTGTTTCATTTCTCTGTGCTTTTAAAAAGGAAAGACTATACCACGTTGTCTTGTGCTTACATATGGGTTTTTGAAGTATTCTCTGTTATATGATAGAATCCACTTTCCAGAATCCTTTGTGAAAGAGAATAATGATTTATAAGTATTTTCCCATTTTTTGAACTCCTTCTCATTTGGCTTACTGAAATTCGGGTATTCTTTGTCTAGCTCAATTTCTCTAAAAGACTTTTTTTCTTCTTGGTAGTGAATTGTAGAGTCCTTTTGTTCATTCCATTTTGTCTTGCTCCAGAATATATAGGAGGTAAATGTTGAACTTGCGGCTCTTTTTACTATCCAACTTTCCCCGTTAATCAGGCTTTCCATGTAGGCTTCTCTTATTCTTATCCATGTTGTTCTTCTTGGAACAGCTTTGTCGTTTACGAAGTCATGGTATTCTTGAAGTGTTATACGATTTATCTTACAGACTAAAACAGAGTCTCCTCTGGATAGAATGGTCATATCAGAAAGCATTTTTTTGGCAGATAATTTTCTGGAGATATTCCAAATACTCTGTCTTTCTTCATATTCGTAACGATGGGCTTGTTGTATTAAGCTGAAGTACTTGTTCATCGAGCAACATGTGATGGTAGCTATGATTGCCACCACAGAGATTGCCAAAGACATCAAAATTTTACGTTTAGTTCTTGCCATAATTTAAAAGTTTATTTTGATAATTGATATTTATTTGTGTTCATTGTTTACTTTTAATTAGTATATACTTTTTGATACTAAAGTAGCAATAGAGTATTGCACTTTCAAAAACGCTATAGCTTCCTATGCAGAAAGCACTGTATTTATTAAAAGGCTGACTCCAGCAAAACAATAATTTTTCCTTGATACTTAACCCTATGGGCAAATCGCTGTACTTTAGTTCTATGCACTTAAATGTTACAGCTAATGCTATTAGAGCAATTACTAATGCAATGCTAATTTTTTTTTCTTGTTTCATTGTTTTGTTTATTATATTTACCGACCTCTAAAGGCTAGCTTATAGCATAACTTTTAAAGCTGGTATTTTATGAAGTGTGAAATAAAGTTAGGATGGCGTAACAAATACTCGTAAAGGCGTTTGACTACGTCATTGTAAAATGTCTTGTCATCATACCTTTTGTTCTCCTTTTTATTGTATATTCCGTAATAGGATAAGTGATAAGAGTCGATAGCAAGAATGTTTCGAGATTTGTCTATCCAAATTCCTTCTACTTCTGTCCATTCAAAATTGTAGCCGTTGGAATTGAGAAACTCTTCTAATATCATATTCTTGTTTCTGCTATTGGAACAGCAAATGATAATTTTCGGATTAATATTCTCAATTTGTCTTTTCAGATAGTCTTTATAGACTTCTGCTTCTGCTAGAACTATTTTATCATTTGCCTTACCAGAACCTCCAGTTTTCTTCAAGTTAATTCGGGCAAAAGGGTATTGGTCTATAGCCTCCAATATGTTTTCATTCGGTATATTTTCAAACTCTATGAACTTCGATGGAGTATCCAATACAGATTTCAGACCGTAAATGATATAGGCTATTCTTTTGTCAAGAGAATGCCCTATTAACATAGGATGTTCAATAGTACTACCTCTTTTTCTGAAAGAATCACATCTTTGGTCCCATGCGCAGCCTCCTGATAGGTTTGGCTCTTTGGTGATAAACAAAACGTTTTTATTCAAGTTGTTTGCCCAAAGTATATTGTCTTTCTTGGACGATATTCTAACAATATCTCCCATCTCGTTTTGGTGTAGTTCCCCTTTGAACATGATACCGTCGAAGCAGAAAGAATCCTCTACTTGCTGTCGGATTTCTTGCAGCTTGCTTTCTGGCATGTTGTCTGTAACCATTCTGTTGATTATTTCTTGTTTCATTTCTTCAAGAATTTGATTGTTCGTGCTTTGATAATCTTTCATTTTTTGTCTCCTTACGTTTGTAAATATTGTTATTTCCATCTTATTCAAATTCCCAGTTTCATATATTCCCCAAGATAATTCAAAGTTGTGAATCCAAGAGCAGAAGAAATCGTTTAACTCTGAGTATTCTTCTTTTGAGAAGTTTCTTTTCTGTGGAATGTATATGATTAGACATATCTTCGAAGAACGTGTTATCTGTTTTTTCTTCTTAAGGTATTCAAAGAACCTATGCATGAAAACATGTGTTTCTTCTCTGGGTTTTGCGGCATCTTTGAAACAATGGAAATTATGTTTTAGAATTGTTTCAATCTCTTCCTGAGGAACTGCTATAATTGCAGTTCCTGAGAGATATTTGTTTGTTACCTTTTGGTTCATACATTTATGCTTTAAGTGAGTAATTATTTTGATACATTGCCACAAGCTGACCATCTGGAAAAAATATGAGTTCCACCTTTGGGACCTTTTTCTTCATCTTCGGTTCTTTCCCATTCTACGTTCAGAACATGTGTGCAACCTAAATATTTTGCCATTGCCTTTAAATCATCTTCGGCATCAGACTTTTCCCGGTATGCATAGGTTTCAACATGTTGAATCTTGGTCAGATGGTCAAACCTGTTTCCTTGATAGTTGCTAGAAACAATTTTAACGTCCTCATTATTTTCTATAGCCTTTATCATGTTCGCCATTTTCTGCTGATAGCTTTTTGCACATGATTTACAGAGATAATGAGCTTCCTTCCATAGCGAGTATTTGGGTGAGGTATATGAAGAATCTACTCTATGAAGCAAATCGTCTGCATTTGAATCGTAGTCTACTTTGGTTAAGCATTTTCCACACAAGACTTTACCACACTCATTGCATACATACTTGGTCAAGAAGTTTAGCTTCTTGTTACAATAACTGCATTTTGCCATAATTCTGTCTCCTATTTTTTATTGTTAATCAATATTCTCTGAAAGTTTTACAATCATACTGACCATATCTGGGCCTTCTACACAGTGCTTCGATGAACCACACCTGTATGGAAGTATACCGCCTTTGCATACGATGGGTGCTCCCTTGTAATTGATGTCTATTATTAGAACCAAGTCCCCATGATAACTATACCAATTATACTTCAACGATGAAAGAAGAAGCGGATTATTGTAAGTGTAAGACTTGATGAAAGGTATCAGAAACGTATTCTGAAATTCATCAATAGTGTCCATGTTGGGGTATCTAGTTGCAATCTCGTCTTGGAGCTTATTGGTCAGGTTTGTCTTATCATCAATCCCTATAATAAGTTTGCAAGGCTTTTGCTCACTTGTATTACACATGGCAACAATACTTTCAACAATCTCCTTTGGCTGGGCATTTTCATCCTTGGATCTATTCGCTGGCGTGAAAATACTCTTTTTTTTCTCAAGTGTTTCAGATTCTTCGAAGTCCAAAGGAAAGGCAACAAGGCTTGTTAGCCTACTTTGTTTTTCCTCATCTCTGAGATCTTGATTCACGAGAATCTGAAGTACTTCATTTCGTTTGCCTTCCGGTATGGATGGCATTATGTTGCTCAGTTTGCTAAGAAGTTCATTAAAGCTACATTCTAATTTTAATGGTTTGGCATCTTTGAGTAGATAGGAACCATCCACATAGTGTATTAGCTCCTGTGAATTGCTAATGCCATAGGTTTCGTGGTCAGGATAGAATGTTTGCTCATCCTTTTTGACTAGATGGATGCTACCTCCAATCTTGAGATGGCCTGATTCCATCATGCTGGTAGGAAACACTGGATATTTGTGCATTACAGAGTAAGGGATAGTGACAGACTTGTCTCCTACAGTTATAGTATATACATTGTTTGTATAGTTGGTGATTTCACCTATAAATTTTTGAAATTTACACATAATATTTATGTTTAAAGCGTTGCACTTGATGTTTAATTGCTCAAGGAATGTCTCTATGATATTCTCTTGAATGATAGTGGCTCTATATGAACCACCTTTACCTTTCAGCTTATAAAGGCTAGAGGTTTGATGGTATTTCTTGCTCATTCTTCTTAGCGAATGAAACAGCAGATATACTCTATCAGGCTCTTTGCCATAGTTTACTTCATTCTTGTTGTTTGGAGATTGCTCCATGTATAGTTAATGTTACTCATTGTATAAAGTTTATTATAAGATGATGAATGCAAAAAGTTGCAATAATGACCTCTATAATGCGGCCTAGGAGTCCCTTGAACATTGATAGCTCCAGAAATCCCCAAAGTGGTCTGCAAATATAGTAGGTGAGGTTGTTGGCCCTTCCTGCTGATCGTAATATGAAAGTGATAATGTCTAATGCCGATATCACTCCTATGATGCTCAAAATGGTTGATATTTTTCCCATAATCTTTACTTTTTAATTTATTCAATAATTAAACCGAAAGAAGGCTCTCTGGAACCTGCTTCGGTAAGGTGGTGGAAATACCTATGGTTGAGCAGATTTTAGCCAGAGAGCCTATACCTATATTGTATATGCCAGACTTATTCCACACCAACCCAGACAAGTTCCACCTTTACCGAGTGTGAGTAGTCGTAAGACCTTAATGTATAATTCTATGTATTCATAATTTTCTATGTTAAGAACCTTTCACCAACACCATTCTGGTTATTCGTTCTGGGTGCAAAATTAGAAGTATTTAAATTGTTGTTATTATGCGCAGAATTAAAATATTTAAATTTCATAAATTTCTGTATTTTCGCTTAATTTTCTTGGTTTATCTAGTGGAATGTTATAGCTTTGCAATAAAAATGGATTATAGTAAATTGAACTTTCTTTTGAATGGTATAGCTCGATCTTCTCATTTGATGACTGTGAAGGCTGCTTGTGTTTATCTTATGCGTAAGAATCTTGGCTATAAAGATAAACTCCAAGTTTTTTTGTATAAACGTGTTGCCACTATGATAGAACTCATAGAGTCTAATGAATCTTTAATGTCTTTAATAAAACAAGGTTCAGATTCAGACATTGAATATTTTAGCCTTAATTATATTCCAAACTCATTTTACAATGAGCCTTGGAATTTTATAAAAAAATATGTTTTAAAATATAGTTTTAGGACAATCAGGTTTGATGTACTGCCTCCTTACGAAATATTGTCGGCTCTTTTAGATGACGGTTTTAGTCTGTTTTTTGAAATAGGATGGTTGGGGGATTTGTTGTCTTTAGTATCGTATCCGAAATGCAATAAAATCCATTTGTTGGCAAATGATCAGGAAGTATTAGATCAGAGTTATACTAATTTTGATTTAGATGTAAAGTTTGTTACTTCTTTACCGAAAGATGCTTCTCAAAATGATTTAAAAAATCATTTGAGAGTAAATGCTGAAAATGTGATTTTAGTTGTTGATAAAAGTTTAATGGGGTTCAAATACAACAATCCTGACATTGCAAATATCCAAGGATACAATTTTAGAAAGGCAATTTATTATCATTGTGATTATAATGTCATTGTAGAGAAAGGTGCATTCTGTTATGTAATCCATGATGCGAATCTTCGTTTTGATAAGATTTATTTTAAATATAATGCACAAACATTAGCTATAGAACAGAAGGACGATGATATGCTTAGTTATGGTTTTACAAAGACTCTGACTAGTGTAAACTATTCGTCAGTCCACATGTTTCATGATATGGCATTTTATAGTCTTTTACCTTCTATTTTTACTTTACCTTCATTTTTGGAGCCAATCCTTTTTGATGAATTAAAACAGAGAGTTAAAAGTGGGTGTGTTCAGCAGGTTAAGACTAGAAATCAAAAGAACAGAAAGAGGATGAAACGTAATTATTTGGATATTAACTTTGATGATCTGTTTGCTTTAGATAAATTATCATCATGGTCTGATGTTGGTGTCAAAATCACATTGATTGATTCTTTTAAGTATCTTAATCAAGAATCAACGAATGTATGTGTGTTTGACGCTTACTTCAATAAAGTTGGTTTTAACAAGATAAAAGAAGGCATATATTTTCAGGTGGAATATAATGCTTCTAAGAATTTTGAATTTGTGCCAGTTCTTGTTTCTTTGTATGGAAGGGTAATATTTAATTATCTTCATGAACAAAGCCTTTATCTTAACCCGATTCAACTTTTTTATGTTATAAAGAGTCTAAAATTGCCGACAGTTCTGTGTAAAGAAAACACTTATGGACGTGCTCTTGTCTTAGCCGTTAGTGGGAAGCATAAAAAAATGGCTTCATCATTATATTTAAAAGAAAGAGTAAGAGGAATTTTAGATGAACCGAGAAAAGATGATAATAATATTCTTTATGAAGTAATGAAGAATTTATGTGATTCTGGAATATTGAAGAAATTTGGCAATAAGTATGCTTGGAACATAAGTGATAATCTAAATGTTGCAAAGAGCTTGTTGCGTGGATTCCTATTTTTTTATTTCACTTACAAATACAATATGTTTATAAATAACGAATCTGATTTTTTAGTAAAGAAGTCTTTTGTTCAAAACTTCAGAGCTTCTGTAATCGACATGTTTTTTGTTGATTATTCAGAAGACAAAGCCAAAATTGATACTCAATATTTTAGAAAAAAAATAATAACCCTGATTGAGAAAAATCATCAAAAGACATTTGATCAAATAGTCCTAGACATGTTTGATCTTTACAAAGATGAAATCAATATTATTCTCCAGGACATACCAGAAATAATGAAAAAACTATGAAAGTTTAGTTATAAGCTACTTGTGATGCTATACTATTTTGATAATATCGGCGATTTGGTATCGCCTGTAGAGGTGTTTTGGTACCGCAGATTCACGCTGTCGGATTTTTCGTAGCGGAAGAGTGGTACCGTTCAAAATATCCTTCTTTGACATAATTGCTTAGCAGCGTGTGTAGCGGAGTTTTGGTACCGCATCTTTTCATGTTCTATACAAAAGTCTTGCAAGGGCTCTTATATTAGTGCCGGAATGGAACACATGAGTCCATTCGTATCTAATGTAAACGAAGATCAATTTAGAAAGGCTATTGCCATAGAGTTTGATGTATGCCACCTGTACTTCTTCAAGTTCACTGGCGTTTTCAACACTTCTAATCACCCATCCCGCGTCATAGTTCTCCTCATCCTGGGTGAGGTCAATTTCCGTTACCCCCTTTTCCGTCATCATGTTCTTGATGGCATTTTCAACTTCTTTGTGAAGTTCAATCTTCTTTTTTGTAAAATCGATGTATTCCATACCTTATTATATGTGGAGAGGTGGTTAACCTCTCCGTTACCTTTTTTATGCTACAATCTGGTATTGATTGAAATTCATGTAATCATCCCCATTCACATGGCATTCCTGCCATGTTGCCAGCTGCTCGGTGGTGATGGAATCAAGTTCCAAGCGTTCTGCGATGTACTGGAGTGCTTCCTGTTTCGTATTGAAATACTCCCACTCATATGAACCATCGAGACATGAGTTCACCACGAAACGGCAACTGAAATACTTACCCTCTGAATCATTCGTGGCATAAACTTCGTTTCCTTCCTCTTCCACCATGAAATAAACCTTCATGTCCTCATAGTGCTTTTCAAGAATATGACGGAAATCCGATGTTCCCCATGCCTCCTCTGCCTCAATGGTGAGTAACCCCTTCTCTATTTCACAACTTTGGATGAAACCTCTGAGATAGTAATCCTTGATGTCTTCTCCCAAAGCCCATGCGATGTTACCTTCCCAATTCTTGGCAGAAAGCTCATCAAATGGCTTTCTTTCACCCTTGTCAAACTCTCCGAAAAGCTCATATATCTCCTGGAGATCCTTTTGCTTACCTTCAATTCGGTATCCGACTGTTGCCCAATTCGCCATAGTCCTACTGATTTTCTATTTGTGAATAATAAAGCTGCTTCTCCTTCAGATGCGCCATGATGGATGCCGCCAATGTACACGCCCACTCATCACGTGGGTCATACCATCCGTGCTCGTGGCATTGTGCGAGCTTGTCAATGAATGCCATTGCCACCTTGAATTTCTCATTCACTAAGTAGCGATGGTCATTAGCCAACTCTTCTCCAGTGAGCTGAGCACTACCCATCTTGCCATTGACGAAACGTGAGAACACGTCTGCAAACTCCTTGTCATTTGGTGAAATTACTTTTCCCATGATTTCTACTATTTAAAAGTTCAACATTAAAAATATATTCTAGATTTCCTGAATCCCAGCCTTTTTAGGACTTTTGTTTTGGGAGAATCCGAGATTTTTTTAAAAAATTACATTCCAGCGTAACCTTTACCACTATGCCTTTTTTCGTGCATAAAAGATGGCTTGTCCACCAAAGGCAGAAAGCCAAGCA
>ERZ1023690.207-NODE-207-length-11691-cov-8.090925_pt1 | contig 11691 bp, 8 predicted proteins | sample MGYA00380347_ERZ1023690 | MGnify/ENA primary metagenome ERZ1023690 (study PRJEB33179, sample SAMN07449029) | human gut metagenome | biome: Human-gut; feature: Human associated habitat; material: Faeces | host: Homo sapiens | place: India:Kasaragod | collected...
GGATTATCCTCTGAAAGGACTGCACTATCTGCTGCAGGCCTTGCCACAGATCCGGGAGAAATATCCCCGGGTACAGGTGTATGCGGCAGGAAATGATCTGACGGCATACCGGACACCGAAGGAAAAGCTGAAAATATCGGCATATGGCCGTTACCTGCGCAGACTGATCCGGGAAGGACAGCTGGAGGACAGGGTACACTTCCTCGGAAAACTGACCGGAGAAGAAATGAAGGAAAGATTTCTGAAAAGTCATCTGTTCCTGTGTTGTTCCTCTCTGGAAAATTCACCGAATTCCCTGGGAGAGGCCATGCTTCTGGGAGTTCCCTGCATCAGTACGGAGGTAGGGGGAATCCCCAGCCTGTTTGATGGCGGAAGGGACGGCCTGTGGTGCCGGGGACATCAGCTGTCGGAAGTGGCTGAAAATGAAAAATATGCGTCAGATGCTTCTGGAAGTGAAAATAACATGCGAAATTATAAAACGACAAAAACAGAAGAATTGGAAAATATTGTAAATTCCATGGCAAATTCTATTATCGAAATGTGGAATTCTCCGGAGAAAATGCTGGAATACTCAAAAAATGCAAGAGAACATGCAAGAAAAACCCATGATAAAGAGCAGAATTTCGCAAAATTGCAGGAAATCTATGCAAACATAGCAGGGAGGAAGGAATGAAGCTGATATTTGTCTCAAACTATTTTAATCATCATCAGCTGCCCTTCTGTGATGCTCTGTATGAATTGCTGGAGGGAGATTTCTGTTTCCTCCAGACACAGCCCATGGAAGAAGAGCGGGTGAAGATGGGCTGGCAGGCCGAGGAACGTCCCTACGTGCGCTACGCTGCAAAGAATTCGTGTGCACATAAGTCTGGGGTGGAGAAAACGCCCGGCTCTGAGTCGAACAGCAACGCCGTCACAGATGCGGAAGATTTTGAGAAACTATTGCTTACCGCGGATGTGGTGATCTTCGGCGGATGCGATGACGAAAGCTATATTCAGGAGAGACTGACCGCCGGAAAACCGATCTTCCGTTATAATGAACGCTTATATAAGGAAGGGCAATGGAAGGCTGTTTCTCCGAGAGGCCTGTTGCAAAAATACAAGGATCACACCAGATACCGTAAGGCACCGGTGTATTTCCTGTGCGCAGGAGCCTATGTGCCCTGCGATTATCACCTGATCCATGCCTACCCCGGCAAAATGCTGCGCTTCGGCTATTTCCCGGAGACCAGGCATTACGAGGCAGGGCAGCCCTTCAATCACAAAGAACCGGGCAGTATTCTGTGGGCGGCCCGGATGATCGACTGGAAGCATCCGGAGCTGGTGGTGAAGACCGCAGCCTATTTAAAAGAACATCTGGAAGAAAATACGTTTCATATTACCATGATCGGCGGAGGGGAACTGGAGGAAGAGACGCATCGCCTGGCAGAGGAACTCGGAGTGACCGACGTGATCACCTTTCCCGGTTTTCAAGGCCCGGAAGAAGTCCGGGCGGCCATGGAAAAATCAGAAATCTATCTGGTCACCAGTGACCGCAAAGAAGGCTGGGGGGCAGTGGTGAATGAAGCCATGAACAGCGGCTGTGCTGTGGTGGCAGATCATATGATCGGAGCGGCTCCCTGGCTGATCCGTCAGGGAGAAAACGGCAGGATGTACCGGGACGGTGAGGAACAGGAATTATTTCGGACCGTGGAACGGCTTCTCAGGGATCCCGGAGAGTGCCGCAGACTGGGAGAAAACGCACAGCAGACCATTGTCGGGGAATGGAATGCCCGGACGGCTGCGGAAAGATTGATCGAACTGTGCCGGAAAATCAAGTTCTTGCCAGAAATGTCAGAAGAACGGGAAATGCCGGATGCCGGCCAGGATGTGATGCAGGACATCACAACACCTGCCCCGGTGATTCCACAATTATGGAATGACGGCCCCTGCTCTCCGGCCCCTGTGATCCCGGAGCGGTCTATGTATAGGAGAATAAACAGTGAACAGTAGTGTAACCAAGCAACCGCTGATCAGCGTGATCGTGCCGGTGTACAATATCATACCGTATCTGCCCCGCTGCGTGGAAAGCCTGCGGACACAGACTTACAAAAATCTGGAGATCCTGCTGATCGATGATGGTTCCACGGATGAGACACCGGCATTATGTGACCGGCTGGCAACGGAGGATGAGAGAATCCGCGTCTTCCATAAAAAGAACGGCGGGCCTTCTTCCGCCCGGAATTTCGGATTACAGCAGGCCGGGGGAGAATATGTGGGCTTTGTGGACAGCGATGACTACGTGGATGCGGATATGTATGAGCGGCTGTACGGGGCAATCGAAAAGACCGGAATGCCCGTAGCGCAGGTGGGCAGAGAGGAAATCGACAAAGACGGCAATATTTTACCGAATATCTGCGAGCCGGTGGCAACGGAACAGGTGATCCCGGCAGAAGATTTTCTGAAGGAACTTCTGATGCACCGCGGAGACTGCTCCTTCTGTACCAAGCTTTTGCGGAAGGACCTGTTTACCATAGAACAATTTCCGGTGGGGGCACTGAATGAAGATTTTCATTTATTAGTAAAAATGCTGACCCGGGAGGAAAGTGCGGTTCCGGGGATTGCATGCATTCCCGGACAGGCGTATCATGTATTTTATCGTCCGGACAGCAATACCAGAGACAAGAACCGGTTCTCGAGAGTATTCGCCGACAATATCGACAATGCGGACATGGTGCTTGCACTGGTGGATAAAAAATATCCGGAGCTGTCGGAAATTGCATTCCGGTTCGGGATCTTCCAGCGGCTGGATTATCTGCTGCACATCCCTATCGCCCAGATGACCGGGGACAACGCATTCTACCGCAGGGTGGTGCGTGACTTGCGTCACGGCTGGTGGAGAGCCATGAAAAATCCCTGGCTTACCAAAAAGAACAAGTGTTATCATACACTGTTTGCCATTGCACCGAAGGGAATCCGGGTACTGCATAAGAAACTGAAGCACATAGAGTGATGCCCGACGTAGAGGCAGGATAGAACGGGCAACACAGCAACCATAAAATAAGGAATGAGTCACGTTATATGAAGAGAAAATTGGCATTTCTGGGAGCAATTCTCCTGGCGGCATTTATATTCACCTACGAGGGCAATACCTATCAGACGCATGCATTGGATGAAGAAGATCAGGCATGGATCGAAGAAGCACGAGGGGCTTTGCAGAATATCGTAGAAGACCGGGAGGTCATGGCACTGGTCTATCTGTGCGATGATCTGACGATCCGTGCGGAAGCGGCGGAAGACAGCACAAAAGTGGTCACCGTGCCCAGTGGACAGATGGTGGAGATCCGGGATGTGACGGTGGATGAAGACTATCAGGTCTGGGAAAAAGTATCCGCCGAGGTAAAAGGCAAGGTCTACGAGGGATATATCCCCCGGGATTATCTGGCATGCTCGGATGAACGTTTTCTGGAATGGGAAGAACTGTACGGCATGAATCCCGGAGCGGCGGTTATGCTGGCAGAGGAAAATGCCACCGGTGTCTATGCGGACATTGAGCAGTTCCCGGAGAGCTACCGGCCGGCATTGCAGGCTTTGAAACAGAAACATCCCAACTGGACCTTTGTACGACAGAATACCGGACTGGATTTCCAGACCGCAGTCAACAACGAACTGCAGGGTGGAAAAAGTCTGGTCTATAAGAGTTACGGGGATTATTGCAAGGAAGGACAGCACAGCCCCAACTGGTATTTCGCTTCGGAAGATGTACTGAAATTATACATGGACCCCAGAAATTCCCTGCAGGAGAATGCTATTTTCCAGTTTGAACAGTTGACCTACAACGCAAGCTATCATACGGAAGAAGCGGTAAAGAATTTCCTCGAGGGAACCTTCATGAACAGCAGTCAGAGCGCACCGGAGACCTCAATGAAATTCTACCATATTTTCTGGTCCATCGGTGCGGAGGAGAACCGGCAGGTCAGCCCGTTCCATCTGGCAGCCAGAGTACTGCAGGAGCAGGGAGAGGGGACATCCCCGCTGATCTCCGGCACCTATCCCGGTTATGAACATTATTACAATTATTTCAATGTGGGAGCTTCCGGCAGTACCAATGAAGAAGTGATCCGCAATGGATTGAATTATGCCAAAGATCATGACTGGCATGGAGCCTACTACTCGATCCTTGGAGGAGCGGAAGTAATCTCCGCAAGCTACATACGTAAGGGCCAGGATACCCTGTATTTACAGAAATTCAATGTATCCCCCACTGCCAGCAATCCGGTATATACCCATCAGTATATGCAGAATATCTCAGCACCCACCAGTGAGGCACTGAGCATGAAGAAACTGTATGAAAGTGCGGGAGCGCTGGAGAATACCTTTGTCTTCAAGATTCCGGTCTATGAAAATATGCCGGTCAGCCCCTGCCCGATGCCGACTTCCTCTACCAATGTGGTATTGCAGGTACCGTCGGGTTACGATGCTTCCACGATCTACGTGGACGGTATTGCCTATACACCACAGGTGCGGAATAACCGCCGTATCGTCAAACTGCCGAACGGAAATGCCCAGTCAGCGGTCGTGTACCGGTATAATGAGAACGGAGCGCCCATCGGCATGTATGTCTGGACCCTGGAATATCGTAACAATGCCTATGTGGCCACAGAACAGCCGGGACTTACGGATCTGCTGACCTATCACGGATTTTCCATCCGGATTACCGGAAAAGCGGGAATCCGCTTCAAGACCGGCATCAGTACGGACCTCAGAGCACAACTGCTGGGAAATGGTGTGAACGGCTATCATCTGAAGGAATACGGAACACTGGTCATGAACAATGCCAACCGGACAAGCTATCCCATGATCAAAGGCGGCGAAAAAGTCATCAGCGGACTGGCTTACGGTACGAATGCCAACGGTACCCATCAGGACAGTATTTATGAGACCGTGAGTGGCAGATACCGGTTCACTTCTGTACTGGTCGGCCTTCCGGCGAACCAGTATAAGGTGGAATATGCATTCCGCGGATACATCATCCTGAACAAGGATGGCAAGGACATTACCATTTACGGTCCGGTGCAGGCCCGCAGCATCTATGCTCTGGCACAACAGGTACTGAATATGGGAACCTATGCACAGGGATCGGAGGCGGATACTTTCCTGCGAAAACTGATCAGTGATGCACAGGAATGATATGCGAATATCGGGCAGGATAGTGGAAACGTACAGCACGGAATGATTCTCAGGTATCAATGTCGAGAGCATTTGGTCTCGACATCATAGAATATAGAAGATAGGACAAAAAGATGAAAAGAAAAGCAACAAGATTTCTGGCACTGGCCATGAGCGCTGTTCTGGTAACATCCCTGACGGCCTGCGGAGATGGCAGTGATGAAAATGCGAAGGATGCCGTGACTCCCGTAGAGGCACAGCCGATGCTCTCAGAGCTGGAGCTGGAGATTCTCAATCTGGAGACAAAATATAATAAAGGAGAGTTTACCCAGGAGGATTATCTGTCATTGGCCGATGCCTACAACAGAGCGGGATACATCCGCAAACAGCGGGATATGCTGGAACAGGATTACCGGCTCTATGCGGATGAGGAAGCATTTGCTGCTCTACAGGAGATCAGCGTGAATCTGGAGGAAGAGACAGAGGGGATCCGCAGCCGTGCACAGGAAATGCAAAATGATCTGGAGCTGACCGAGTATCTGAGTGAGAGCGTGAATCTCATCGACAGCGAGGACTGGTTCACCACCATGATGCCCAAACTGAAAGAAGGACAGCGAAACTACTATCTGGAAAGAGACAGTCAGCCTCTGCTCTATGTACAGACCGGCTATACGGAAGAGGGACAATGCTTCTCCAGGGTGTGGTATACCGGAAACGACACGAAACGATTCCTGAGCCAGGAGGGTGCAACGATCCGGCTGGTAACAGTGACAGCGGCCGGTGCGGACGAGAACATCGCGGATCCGGCAGAAACTGAGAATCCCGATGCCACACAGGAAACGGGAACCACAGAAGCCAGAGCCCGGGAAAATACAATGACAGAGATTTCGGATACAACAGCGCCTCTGGCAGATACACCGGAAACCATGAAGGACTGGAACGGTACCTTCGAAGCCTGGAGCGTGGACAGCGCTACCGGGAGCATTACCCATGAACAGGGAACCATGCAGGGCGGTGTGCTCACGGGAGACTATACCTGTGATGTCCATACCGGAGAAGGTGCGCTGGATGTCTATTCCCTCTGGAGCAACCGGGAGGGCATGGAATATATCACTTACACGGGAAGTTTTGATTCCGAAGGAAAGATCCTGACAGAGCAGCCTTCCGAAGAAATCAAGAAAAAACTGCTGGAGGGAACAGATTATACGGATCTGATCCTCTATGCCTATGATGCTACCGGTGAGAACTGCCTGTGGCAGGGAATCGGCGGGGATATTACCGCAGAGGAGTATCGTTTTGGCGGGGAAATGATCGGACTGGAGACCCGTCCGGAATACACGTCCTATGAGGTGACAGAGGATATGACAGCAGAGGACAATGCAAATACAGCAGAGGGAACCGGTGCCGCCACGGACGGCGGAGAGAACGGCAACGCAGCGGACAACACCACGGGTGCCATAGACAGTGATACCCCGCAGATCCGTATTTTTGACGGAGAAGTACAATGGTTTGACGGAAAATACTGGGTCAGCGCCGGTGCGGTCAGAGAAATGGCAAAACAGGATCCTTTTGCGGCTTATGAAGAAAACCATGATACCACTGCATCCGGAAGCGTCACGGGAAGCATTACCGGCAAAATCACCGGCAGTGCAGATGGCAACAGTACAGCCGGTAACGATGGGCAGACGATCACCGGCAGCGGAACCGTGTCGGGAGACAAGACCGGTGGAAGTATTCAGAAACCTGCAGCCACCCAGAATTCCGGCACCACGCCAAAGCCCACGACCAAACCTGCTGCGACAAAGCCTGCAGTCACTCCGACCCCTGCGCCCACACCGGCTCCGACCCCGGAACCTGTGCAGGATGATGACGATGACGACGATGATGACAGCGGCAGCAGCGATAGCGGAAGCAGTGACAGCGGCAGTTCCGGTGGAGACAGCGGCGGAAGTGATGTAGATATGGACTGGACACCGGATCTATTGTAAGAAAGGATATTTTATACCAATGAAACTGACAGAACGAAAGAAAATGATCCTGATCAATATTGTCTGTGTACTGGCCCTGATCGTTATCCTGTTACCGCTATTTATGATCGCGAAATACGATTATCCCTCTGCGGATGACTGGTCTTTCGGAAAATATATGTACCGGGCAATGCAGGCCGGAGAAGGAATCGCCGGTGTATTTCATGCGATATACCAGACATTGGCACAAAATGTGTGGGAAGCCAGATTTTCCATACTGATTCTGTCGGCTTTGCAGCCTGCGGCATTTGGAGAACATTTTTACCGGATCACCCCCTATCTGATGATCGGTTCCGTGATCCTGTCCCAGTTCCTGCTGCTTAGAGAATGCATTGCGGGCCAGGCAAAGGAGAACCGCTGGCTGATCCTGCCCATCGGTATTCCCATGGCAATTCTCCAGGTGCTTTACTGCCCCTATCCGGAGGAAAGCTTTTATTGGTATAACGGTTCGGTGAATTACACTTTTGTGTATAGCTTGTCACTGGTTCTGCTGACACTGTATCTGGAAATTGCGCTTCGCGAGACCGGCAAGGCAAAGCGGGTCGTGCTTACCGTGTTGGCCTGCCTGCTGGCGATTCTGGTGGGTGGCAACAATTTTTCCACCAGCGTATCTACCATGTGTCTGTTGATCTGCCTGCAGATCTTATTCCTGATCTGCCGTAAAGATGCTTTCCGCCGGACCTGGATCGTGACACTGTTAGAGACACTCAGCGTATTGATGTGTGTGACTTCTCCGCTGACAGCCACCAGACTCAACGGCAATTTTGGCGGCAGCACAGCCAATTCCCCTTTGATGGCCATCTGGCTGTCCTTGGAGAGAACTTTTCTGAATATTATCAGCTGGACGAATCTGAAGGTCCTGCTGTTACTGGTTCTGCTGATCCCTTTCTTCTGGAAAGCGGTCAGAAAAATGAACTATGAGTTTCACTTCCCCGGCCTGTTTACTGCGCTGACCTTCGGAGTATACGCCTCACAGGCTACGGCTACGATCTATGTGGACGGCACCATGGGCGGAGGCAGACAGGGAGCTATCCTGTGGTACTTCTATGTGGTGTGGATGGCTGCGAATGTATTGTACTGGTGCGGATGGATCGCAAAGCGGGTTCTGAAAGCGGAAAAGAGCGAAAAGGCAGACCTGTTGGCACAGAAATACCTCCTGCGTTATTTTGCAGTGACGGGGGCACTTCTGGCAGCAGTCGTTCTGTTCGGCAATGTCCAGAGCACCACCAGTTACCGTGCTTACCGCATGTGGAGAAACGGCTGGGCACAGGCCTACGGCGCCGGCTGGGAAGAGCGGATCGCAGTGCTGAAGGACGATTCCGTGAAAAATCCTGTGTTCCAACCGCTGAATTATGTGGAATTGCTCATGTATACCGATCTGCAGCCCGAGAATGGCTATGTGTGGGTAAATACGGCCTGCGCGGAGTATTATGGGAAGGAATCTGTGACGGTGGTGGCCGGGACGACGGGAGAATAAAGTCATATAATAAGATTAAACAATGACAAGAATGTAAAATGTGGACAATGTAAGTAATAAAACCATATAGAAAACTCATATAATGAGATAAGAATGTTGCATTGCCTAACAAAAAGTGTATAATAAATAGGACACCGGACATGATATAGAGTGTGATAGCATGGATTTTTGAGCTTATCATACCATAAATAACGGAGAGGACTGGAACATATGACCAAATATATCGAGAACCTGAATTTGTACTTAGATGCAAGGAAGATCAAACAGACTTATCTTAGCATGAAGACAGGGATTGATGCCAAGAAGATGTCCAGAATTTTGAACGGAGTACAAGACATTACCGGAACGGATATGGAGAAAATATCTGCTGCTTTGGGTGAGAATACGGAATATTTTTTACGGGATCCGTTTCCAGTTCCGCAAATGTATGAGCAGGATCCGGAAAAAGTCACGTTTTATGCAGGAGAGCCTGCAAAGGAACAGGAAAAGATAGCAAATACTTTATTGAAATTATTAGAAAATATAGACGAAGTAATGAGTGCAAAGGGAAGATTCTTAAACATATCGAGGTAGTATTTATTATATGAATATCGACAGATTACGGAAAATAATAGAATATAGTGAAAAAAACAGAACACAGATGGACAGTAAAGTTGCAAAGTTCTATTCTTTTACCGGAATCAGTGAAGACAAAGACATGCTGAATATTCTCCAGATCGTCCGGCCTGCATTGCGCCAAAGAGGGTACATTGTACTGGAAATACCGTTTGCGGATGAAGAAATCGGGGCACTGTGCTACCATGGAGATGCATTGGGATATATTTTGATCAATACATCATTATCCCGGGTAAATGCGAATTTTGCAATCTGTCATGAGATTTATCATGCATTTTATCCTCAGAATGAATTTAAAGCAAAAGCAGAATTTGCGGATGACTATTTTGAACATGAAGAGGAATATGAAGCCAATATTTTTGCAGGAATGCTTCTGATGCCTGAGAGCAGTTTCCGACAGATGTATCGTGTATTCAGGGCCCAATCGGATAATAATGAAATGGATACGCTGATCCGTTTGATGAACTATTATCAGGTACCTTATATGGCGGCCCTGATCCGGTGCTATGAACTGGGCCTGACAGAATCCGGTATGCTTACGCAGCAGTTGATGGAACTGGATAAGGCATCCATTCGGGAAAAAATAGAAAACCTGTGGCTGGACAGCAGTATATTGGATGCCAGCAATAAGGATGATTATATTGCTGTGGAACGTGTAGTGAAACGTATGGGAATGGAATACCTTCAGGAGGGATATCTGAACGAAAGAACACTCCGGATGGTTCTTCAAAATATGAACTCTCTTTACAGAGAAATAAAGGGGGAACATAAATGATAAAGGGGTATTCGGAAATTCCGGAAAACTGGGGGAACATAGCTCCATATGTGAATAGGGGCAGTCTTGTACAGAGCATTTTTTTGTCAAAGAAATGCTTTTTCTATGATGCCTGTTCTTTTCGCTATCATGCAAATCTGAAAGAACAGGATGCCGAAAAAATATTGGAATATATACGACAGCAGGACGGAATCATAGTGGTCACCAGATGCATTCTTATGGAACTGGCTTCACAGAGCCATAGTCTGGAAGAGTGTTATGTCAGATATGTAAAAAAGATCGCTGATTATGGAATAGCGTTGTATGTTATTTATGAGGAAGAATTACAGGATATTATGGAAAGCTGCTTCGCTTCCAGACAACAGGTGAACAATTACCTGATCTGGGCAATCCGGATGATCAACAGTCCGGTAAGTACAATAGCAAAGACACTTCTTGAAGATGAGGGACTTCGAAATATAGTAGAAGAGAAAAGCAAAAACACTCAGGACCTTTATACGCGTTTTTTCTCCGGTGTGCGAAACAATAAGGAATCCGGAGACAACCTTGGGGAAGAAATGCTTGCGGTATGCCTGCATGTTCTTGTGAAATTGCCGGAAGAAGAGGGAAAATTTTGCGTAATTACAGATGATAAAGGCGCCGCAGGTAAAATAGATGCCTCTTTCAGACGGGTGAACCGGAGATACCGGGGAAAACGCGTTATTCTGTTCAGCACCCCTAAACTGGTACAGGCATTATACAATGAAGGGATCGCAGCAGAAGCAGAGGAATTACTGCCAATATTACATTCCGGCAACAATGGAACCATCAAAATCCTCGGAACTGAAATCTACGATATAGACAATCGGGAGATTACATTGGACTGTGCAGAGGCGGCCCGGAAAATAGTGGAGAAGAAGATACATATTGCGTTGTAGGGAAGGCATCGGTGGAATATCGGTGCCTTTTAAGTAGGGGGATCGTTCGATAAATCGAAGTGTTCTTTGAGAAAAACATATAGTATAATAATTAAAAAAAGTCGCTAAGATTACATAGTCGAAATAGGATGTAATGGTAGTCAATAAAGGATAATACACAATTATTGAATATTGGAAAAATAGAAAAAAACCACAATAAGGAGGGTTTCGTTTATGATAGAATATGCGGGGTTAAATGGACGAAATCAATTGGTTAACGATTTAGCGGATAAATTCGAGACCCAAACAGCTTCCAGTGTCACGTTTATACATGCCCGATGCGGACAAGGTAAATCATACATTGTAAATCATATTATAAAAAAATTAGAAGCTAGTGAAAAAATCAAAGTCTATTGTAGTTGTAGTGATGAAATTATATCCCCGACAGATAATGCCCTCATAAATTCGAGAAGTTTAAATTCTCTTAGTGTTACCGCAGGAAATTCTGCGTTTTCTTTTGGACTTGGTATAGGGTGGGAAAATAATAATTCAATTTATAATAAGATACGCAATTTATTATCTGCTAAATTTAAAAATAATATTTTGATCTGTGTTGAAAATATTAGCGATGTTTCAGATGAGTTGCGCTTTCTGACAACCTCCATTATTCAAAATATTCAGAAATTGGAAAAGGAATTTAAAAAGAAGATATTTTTACTTATTACTGATACACAGGATATCTATAGGGAGGTTATC
>ERZ1023690.211-NODE-211-length-11654-cov-7.998448_pt1 | contig 11654 bp, 9 predicted proteins | sample MGYA00380347_ERZ1023690 | MGnify/ENA primary metagenome ERZ1023690 (study PRJEB33179, sample SAMN07449029) | human gut metagenome | biome: Human-gut; feature: Human associated habitat; material: Faeces | host: Homo sapiens | place: India:Kasaragod | collected...
GTGTCCTAGCAGATCAAGAGACACCGCAGAACCCTCGAGACTATCGACTACGAAGTTATCATGGGACTGCCCCAGACCATCAAAGCCAGCGAAGTGCTGGAACTGCTGGATCCGGAGATCGAACGTATGACCCAGCTGGTATCCGATACCATCAAAGAACTGAACGGGGACAAACCGGTCAGTGCCGTGTTCGTGGTAGGCGGCGGTGGAATGGTGCCCGGTTACACGGAGAAGCTGGCAGAGAAGCTGGGCATCGTGAAGGAACGTGTGGCAATCCGGGGACAGGAAGTCATGCAGACCATTACATTTGAACTGGAAAATGCCAGAAAGGATGCCATGATGGTAACACCTATCGGTATCTGTTTAAGCTATTATGTACAGAGCAATAATTTTATTTTCGTGGAATTCAACGGAGAGCGGGTAAAGCTCTATGATAACGGCAAATTATCCGTGACAGATGCCGCTATGCAGATGCAGTTCCCCAATGACCAGCTGTTCCCCAGAAAAGGGGAAGCCCTTCTGTTTACTGTCAATGGTAAGACCCGTATGGTGCGGGGCGAACAGGGAGAGGCAGCAGTCATCCGGGTCAACGGAGACGAGGCGGATATGTATACCCAGGTACATAATGGGGACCGCATTGTGGTAACACCTTCCACGGAGGGCGAACCGGCGGTGCTGGAGCTGGGAAAACTCTCTGAACTGGGGGATGCACTGCAGGTCTATGTGAACGGTAAACAGATCAGTCTGCCGAAGACAGCGGAAGTCAACGGTCACAGAGAGAATGAATTCTACCGGATCGGCCAGAACGATGATATTCGGATTCGGAATTCTTATACTGTAAAGGAAATCGCAGAATTTCTGGATGTGCCTCTCGGTGCGGATATCAGGGTCAATGATACAGCGGCGCAGCCGGATACCAGAGTTTATGAGCATTTCACCGTAAGCTGGGATATGAAGAACCCGCTGCCGGAAGGGAGTTATGCAGACCTGCCGGATGCGGACACAGAAGAGGATGCCTATAGAGAAGAGCCTGTTTATGGAGAAGGGCCTGTGATGCAGAAAGCAGAGGCTGTGGCAGGAGAAGCGGCGATGACACAGGGGACAGAGACTGCGGCAGAAAACGGGACGGCTTCCGTGACAACGCAGGGGACTTCCGGGAAGCAGGACGAAAAGTACGAAAGCGTGGAACAGACGGCACAGAGCCAAAGCGTGTCACCACAGGGACCGCATCCATTAACAGTGATCGTGAACCATTCCCCCATCACCATGCAGGGTAAGGCTTCCTATGTATTTGTGGATGTGTTTGATTATATTGATTTTGATCTGGGATCCTCCGCATCCGCAGGCAGATCCATTGTGACGAACTTAAATGGACGCCCGGCACAGTTCATGGAACCTTTGAACGAGGGAGATGTGATCGAGATCTACTGGAAAAGCATGCACTAGTATGCATTAATGCCGAAGATGGAAAACGGCAAAGAGTAAGACAGAAGTAAGATAGAAAAGAGATTAAGAAGTTATGAGATTATGTAGTATTGCCAGCGGCAGCAGCGGCAACTGTATTTATGTGGGATCAGAGGCCACGCATCTGCTGGTGGACGTGGGAATCAGCGGCAAAAAGGCGGAGGCCGGGCTGAACAGTCTGGGACTCACCGGAAGAGATCTGGATGGCATCCTGGTGACCCACGAACATATGGATCATGTGGCGGGACTGGGTGTCATGGCGAGAAAATATGAAGTGCCGATCTATGCCACAACGGGAACCCTGGAAGAAATCCAGAAGATGGGGAATCTGGGCAAGATCGATCCAGCCCTGTTTCGGGAAGTGAAGGAAGATGTGAAACTGACTATCAAGGATCTCACTGTCAATCCCATGAAAATCTCCCATGATGCGGCACAGCCGGTGGGCTATCGTATTGCTTACGGAGATAAAAAGGTAGGAATCTGTACGGATTTAGGAGTCTATAATGATTACACCGTGGAGTGCCTGAAGGGAATGGATGCCTTGCTGCTGGAAGCGAATCATGATGTGAAGATGTTGCAGGTAGGACCTTATCCCTATTATCTCAAACAGAGAATTCTGGGGGACAGAGGACACCTTTCCAATGAAAATTCCGGCAAGCTGCTCTGTCGAATCCTGCATGACAAGCTGCAGGCTATCGTGCTGGGACATCTCAGCAAGGAGAATAATCTTCCGGAGCTGGCCTATGAAGCGGTCCGGATGGAAATCACCATGGGAGAGAACCCTTACCGGGCGGAAGACTTCCGGATGATGGTGGCAGACAGGAGCAATGTATCTCCGGTGATCAATATTGCGTAGCGGATGCGCAGCGCATCAGCCAGCATTATTCGTTGGAGCCGCATCATAGCACGCTTTTGCGTCATTTCATGACTAGCTTTGCTCCATAGTTTGGCGCTCGGTGCCTGAAACATATTCGCTCACAAAATGATGCAAGTATGATTTCTGTGTCTGAATATGTTCATAGGCTGAACTTGAGGTTGCAAATTGTAGTAAAGTGTAGTTTAATAGATAAAAATAATAGCATGATTTCATGCAGAAAATGAGGGCGATTATGAAAAGAACAATTATTACGGTAGTTGGTAAGGACACAGTAGGCATTATCGCAAAGGTATGTACCTATCTTGCGGAAAACGGCATCAATATCCTGGATATTTCCCAGACCATCGTACAGGGATATTTTAACATGATGATGATCGTTGACACCAACCAGATGCAGAAAACTTTTGGTGATATGGCAGATGAACTGGCTGCTCTCGGAGAAGAGATTGGCGTAGTGATCAAGTGCCAGAAGGAAGAGATCTTTGACAAGATGCACCGCATCTGATAAGCCCCACGATTTCGAAATAAATAAGACCCGAAGGGGCAGATAGGAGCCGTAATGATCAATTTATATGAAGTAACAGAGACCAACAAAATGATCGAGGAAGAGAACCTGGACGTGCGTACCATCACACTGGGTATCAGCCTGTTAGACTGTATCGATTCCGATCTGGACAGATTAAATGAGAAGATTTATAACAAAATCTACGAAGCAGCCAAGGATCTGGTGAAGACCGGAGAGGAGATCTCCAGAGAATTTGGCATCCCCATTGTAAATAAGAGAATTTCCGTAACTCCCATTGCACTGATCGGTGGTGCGGCATGTCATACGATAGAAGACTTTGCAAGTATTGCAAAGACATTGGATAAGGTAGCACATGAGGTTGGTGTGAACTTCCTGGGCGGTTATTCCGCATTGGTCAGCAAGGGAATGACCCCGGCGGACGAACTGCTGATCCGTTCCATTCCTCTGGCGCTGTCTACCACAGAGCGTGTGTGCAGCTCTGTGAACCTGGGCTCCACCAAGACCGGTATCAACATGGATGCCGTAAAGCTGATGGGTGAGATGGTCAGGGAGACTGCAGAGTATACCAAGGAAGATGATTCCCTGGGCTGTGCAAAGCTGGTAGTATTCTGTAATGCACCGGATGATAATCCTTTCATGGCAGGTGCCTTTCATGGTGTGACCGAAGCAGACAAGATCATCAATGTCGGTGTCAGCGGCCCCGGCGTTGTAAAGACCGCACTGGAAAAGGTGCGCGGCGAGAACTTCGAGGTTCTCTGTGAGACTATCAAGAAGACTGCTTTTAAGGTAACCCGTGTAGGTCAGCTGGTAGCACAGGAGGCATCCCGGATGTTAAATGTTCCCTTTGGCATCGTGGATCTGTCTCTGGCACCGACCCCGGCCATCGGCGACAGCGTAGCGGATATCCTGTGTGAGATCGGTCTGGAACATGCCGGAGCTCCCGGAACCACTGCGGCCCTGGCGTTGTTGAATGATCAGGTGAAAAAGGGCGGTGTTATGGCATCTTCCTACGTCGGCGGTTTAAGTGGTGCATTCATTCCTGTCAGTGAAGATCAGGGAATGATCGATGCCGTGAATGCCGGAGCCCTCACCATCGAGAAGCTGGAAGCCATGACTTGTGTCTGCTCCGTAGGTCTGGATATGATCGCCATTCCCGGAGACACCAAGGCAACCACCATTTCCGGTATCATTGCGGATGAAATGGCCATCGGTATGGTGAACCAGAAGACCACTGCAGTCAGAATCATCCCCGTAATCGGAAAAGGCGTGGGAGAGACCGTAGAGTTCGGCGGCCTGTTAGGTTACGCGCCCATCATGCCCGTGAATACCTTCTCCTGTGATGCTTTCGTCAACCGCGGCGGCCGCATCCCCGCACCTATTCATAGCTTTAAGAACTAACTGGAAAGTTAGTTTGGTGTAAATAGTCCAAAAACGATGAATTCCGTACAAAAAAAGTTCCTAAATCAGGAATTTTTGTACGGAATTTCTTTATTTTGCTTATGCAGCGAAAATAGAGACTTTTTACATATCAAAATTTCATATTTTTGTATTTTTTTCGCAGAAATTGGCGTTTTAAATACAAACAGAACTCCCGGAGTAGCAGAAGGCCCTCAGGCAGATGTCTGTCGGAGCGTGTTGATATTTTCTTAAGCAGTGGTGAGTCATCAGGGTGGAGCAAACACGATGTTTGCGACAGGCGGCCGGCGACATGGATGTCGCCTAGAGCCGTGCCCGTTCGAATGAGATACACTTTATCCACTGCTTTAGAAAATTCACACTCGGAGACCGATATCTGCCTGAGGGCCTTCTGCCGCTTCGGGAGTTCATCTGGTTTGCCAATATTTATTTCATTAACTTTCCATTTATACAATCACAATCGGCGTCCGATATTCATTCACCATTTCCGTCTGGTTCTTTAAGGCCAGATTCCCCAGATAGATCTGATTGCGGAGGATATCCAGATCCAGCATCCGCAGAGATTCGGGAGAAAGCGTCTGTCTGGCGTCAGCCAGGCTGGTGACGAGAGGAATGGAACTGTTCTTTTTGATCTCGGTAAGCAGTGGCGTCGCATTCTTGCGGAAACCCAACACTCTGGCGTAAGAGATATAGTCTTCCGACTTGCAGGTCTCGAATTCTTCCTTGGTCATATTCAGCAAAATATGAAGCAGACATCTGCTGATGCGGGTGTAGGTCATATCCTTACTCTTGAGCAGATCACAGAAAGAAGTGTAACCTGCGAAGGAAGGCAGGGTATTGCGGATCCGGTCGGACAGATCCGAAGAAATATCCTGATACTTGTCGTAGCCCACAGAGTATTCCGTCAGCAGCTTGTATTGCAGTGCTGCGGAAAAATCATCGGCAAACAGAGGCTTTTTGTGAGACAGAGAATCCGTCATCAATGCATAGGCACTTTCCGGCATCTGGGCAGCCAGATAGGATAGATCATGCCCGGCGGCCACCGACTGGCGGATAGCAATGGCGGAACACTGATTGGTGCCGAGACGTTTGTCGTGATAATCCGCACCGACTCTGGTGGTAGTGAACGGTGAGATCTTGCTGCTTCTGGACATCAGAGCTTTGAGATATTCAATTCCCAATATATTATTAGGAGAGGAAAGAACGTCCTTATCATCGCTTAAGGAAGGCGCGTATTGCAATAACGCCCAGGTCCTGGCGATGGGGAAGGACATTCCCTTACGCATATTGCAGCGCAAGGATTCCACGTAAGGTTCCGGTTCCGTATAGAAAATCTCAGCGATCCGTGACAAGACTTCAATGTTGCCGCACTCACTGCCAAAGCACAGATTTGTGGTCACTCCCAGTTTGTCGAACAAGGCAACCGAGCCCTTGGCAAAAAATTCCGCACTGGAGGCAGCATAGCGGGTGGGCAGTTCCAGCACCAGATCTGCACCGTTCTCCAGAGCCATTTTTGTACGGGTGAACTTATCTAAGAGGGCAGGAGCACCCCGCTGCATGAAATTACCGCTCATGACAATGATCGTATAATTGGCATCATTGGCCTCTTTGGCATGCTGTAACTGGTAAGCATGACCATTATGGAAGGGATTATACTCTGCGACAATACCATTGACCTTCATAATGTGGCTCCTTTCGTGAAAAGAAATATACGTTATAACGAACACAAACCCTGACAAGGAATGTGAAAAAAATAACATACACTGAAAGCGTTTACATATGCATGGTTATCAGCTTATTTTATTCTGAAAAAATAGTGGTTGTATCTGAAAATATACAATTTTGCGAACATTATGCCCTTGTGTACTCCAGATGTATTTAGTATAATATAAATACATCGGTTTGTTAAGATAAAACCAAAACTTTACAGAAGTTATTTGGGAGGAAGCGGGTATCCCCCGCCGGAAAGGAGAATGGATATGTCATACATTGACATGATTAAAGAGAGAGCAAGACTCGACAAAAAGACTATTGTATTACCGGAATCTAATGATAAGAGAACATTACTGGCTGCTGCCCGTATCGTGGAAGAGGGCATCGCAGACATCATTATGATCGGTGATGAAGAGAAGATCATGGATGGTGCAGGCTGGCTGGAAGTTGACCTGTCCAAAGTTAAGGTAGTTAACCCTAAAACAACTCCCAAGTTGGATGACTATGTGAATTTATTATATGAAACCAGAAAAGCAAAGGGAATGACCCCCGAGAAGGCAAGAGAGATCCTGCTGAATGATTACCTGACCTTCGGTATCGTAATGGTTAAGGCTAATGATGCAGACGGTATGGTAGCAGGTGCATGCCACTCTACCGCAGATACTTTAAGACCTGCACTGCAGATCCTGAAGACTGCACCCGGCGTTAAACTGGTATCCGCATTCTTCGTTATGGATACCGTATTCAAGGATCAGGGTGAGAACGGAACCTTCCTGTTCGCTGACTGTGGTCTGAACCAGGATCCTACTCCCGAAGAACTGGCTGCTATCGCAGATACTTCTTCCAGAAGCTTCAAGTCTCTGATCGGACCTAAGCCCGTGATCGCCATGCTGAGCCACTCCACCAAGGGAAGTGCAAAGCACGCACTGGTTGACAAAGTAGTAGAAGCTACCCGTATCGCACATGAGGAGTATCCTCATCTGACTCTGGACGGCGAACTGCAGTTGGATGCAGCTCTGGTTCCCAGCGTTGCCAAGTCCAAGGCTCCCGGAAGCCCTGTAAACGGACATGCCAATGTCCTGATCTTCCCGAACCTGGATGCAGGTAACATCGGTTACAAGCTGGTACAGAGACTGGGTGGAGCAGAAGCTTACGGCCCTATGTTACAGGGTATCGCAAAGCCTGTTAACGATCTGTCCAGAGGATGTTCCTGGCAGGATATCGTCGGTGTCGTAGCACTGACCGCTGTACAGGCACAGTTAGTATAATCACTGCTAACGAACATAAACGTGTGCGGGATATCTGTCCCGCACCGTATTCATGTATTGCCCGCACGGGTAACATGACCCCATAGAGTAACAGATTTGAAAGAAAGGAATTCATCATGAATATTTTAGTTATTAACTGCGGAAGCTCTTCCCTGAAGTTCCAGCTCATTGATTCCGAGACCGAGAAATGCATCGCAAAGGGTCTTTGTGAGAGAATCGGTATCGAAGGAAGCCAGATCACCTATACCCCCGATGGTGGTGAGAAAGAGCAGACTGTAACTCCCATGCCGGATCATACCGAAGCTATCCGTCTGGTACTGGAAGCGCTGACCAATGAAAAGACAGGTGTGGTAAAGAGTCTGGATGAGATCGGTGCCGTAGGACATCGTATCGTACACGGCGGCGAGAAGTTCGCAGCATCCACCATTATCACCGATGAAGTTATGAAAGCCATCGAGGAATGCAACGACCTGGCTCCTTTACATAACCCTGCTAACCTGATCGGTATCAATGCATGCAAGAAGCTGATGCCCACCACTCCCATGGTAGCTGTATTTGACACCGCTTTCCATCAGACCATGCCTGAGGAAGCTTATATGTACGGTCTGCCTTACGAGTATTATGAGAAATACAAGATCAGACGTTACGGCTTCCACGGAACCAGCCACTCTTATGTATCCAAGAAGGCTGCTGAGGTTCTGGGCAAAAAGTACGAAGATCTGAAGATCATCGTTTGCCACCTGGGCAATGGTGCCAGCGTATCCGCTGTTAAGAACGGCAAGTGTGTAGACACCTCCATGGGTCTGACACCTCTGGAAGGTCTGATCATGGGAACCCGTTCCGGTGATATCGATCCTGCCATCATGGAGTTCATCGCTCACAAAGAGGGCAAGAACATCGACGAGATCATGACCGTTCTGAACAAGAAGTCCGGTGTATATGGTCTGTCCAACAATCTGTCTTCCGATTTCCGTGATCTGGAAGCAGGTTACAACAACGGCGATGCACACTGCATCCGTACCATGAACACTTACTGCTACCGTGTGGCAAAATATATCGGCTCTTATGTAGCAGCCATGAACGGCGTAGATGTGATCTGCTTTACCGCAGGTATCGGCGAGAACGCACCTTTAGTTCGTTCCCTGGTATGCGAGCATCTGGGCTTTTTGGGAGTATCCATCGATGAGGAGGCAAACCACAAGCGTGGCGAGGAGATCGCTATTTCCACTCCTGACAGCAAGACCACTGTTATGGTAATTCCTACGAATGAGGAACTTGCTATTGCCAGAGAGACTGTAAGTTTGGTAAAATAGGTTCGACGGAACCTTAAGAATGAGAACACCCATCAACCGGAGGATCCGATTGGTGGGTGTTTTACGTATGCAAATCGAGCAGGAGAAATCCCCGTCGATGTATGGTAACGAATCAACAGAGGGAGAAAAATTATGAAAAAAAATGTGATCGTAGGACAGTCCGGAGGCCCCACAGCGGTGATCAATGCCAGTCTGGCAGGTGTCTACAAGACAGCAAAGGATATGGGAGCGGATACCATATACGGTATGCGCTATGGCATTCAGGGTTTGTTGGAGAAAAAGATCGTGGATCTGGGGGAAAAGATCCGCAACGACATGGATGTGGAACTTTTGAAGAGAACACCGGCTTCCTTTCTGGGATCCTGCCGCTATAAGCTGCCGGAGATCAGTGAAGATAAAGCTATTTACGAGAAAATATTTGCAATTCTGGAAGAACTGGAGATCATGGCATTTTTCTATATCGGCGGCAATGACTCCATGGATACCATCAAAAAGCTTTCCGATTATGCAGAGACAGTGGGCAACCCGATCCGTTTTATCGGCGTACCCAAGACCATTGATAACGACTTAGAGGGTACGGATCATACGCCTGGTTACGGAAGTGCGGCAAAATATATTGCTACCGTTACCAAGGAGCTGGTACGTGACGGCCTGATCTATGAGATGCAGAGTGTGACTGTCATCGAGATCATGGGAAGAAATGCCGGATGGCTCACCGGAGCAGCAGTACTGGCCAAGAGTGAAGACTGTGAAGGCCCGGATCTGATCTACCTGCCGGAAGTAGCCTTTGATGTGGATGATTTTCTGAAAAAGGTCAAGAAACTGGTCAGCGAGAAACAGTCCATTGTCATTGCAGTGTCCGAAGGAATCAAGACGGCAGACGGAAGATATGTCTGCGAATTGTCTGCACCTTCCGACAAGACGGATTCTTTCGGCCATGTACAGTTATCCGGTACGGGCAAATATTTGTCTGACCTGATCATTGAAAAGCTGGGCTGCAAATCCAGAGCTATTGAACTGTCTACTCTGCAGCGCTGTGCCGGACATCTGACCTCCCGCGTGGATATCACCGAGGCTTATCAGGTAGGTGGAACTGCGGTAAAGGCAGCTTTTGAAGGCAAGACCGGTCAGATGGTGATCTTAAAGAGAGTATCTCAGGATCCCTATATTTGCACTACGGATCTCTATGATGTACACAAAGTAGCCAATCTGGAGAAAAAGGTGCCTCGTTCCTGGATCAACGAAGCAGGCGATTATGTGACGGAAGATATGAAAAATTATATCGAACCTTTGATCCAGGCGGAGCTGACTCCGATCATGATCACAGGACAACCCAGACACATTATTATTGACGATCTGTAAAAGAAAATGGAATAAAACAACAAATCAAATAACGATACAAAGGAGGTGGAAAGATGCCGAAACACAGGAAGAGAAGAATCATGCTCAGCATAGTGAGTATTGTGCTTTTTGTAGTTTTATCTGCGCAGCTTTCCACCTTTTCTTTTTCTGTGACTGCGGCCGGGGAACGCGGAGAACTGGTGGCGGAGGAGTACGAACGATACCGGGAACGCTTTGACAGGATAGAAAAGATTGGAGATTTGGAGGACCAGGGATTCCGCCTGCTGGAGGATCAGATCTTTGCGATGCCGTTGCAAAAACTTCCGGAGGAAGCCGTAGATACGACAGAGGAACCCGGGGATGAAGTCTGGTTCTATGCGGCACTGGATACAAGGTACCACAGACTGGCGGTATTTATCGCAGATGCTTCCGGGCAGATTCTGTACAAGACGGACCAGCTGGAAGCAAATTACTGCTATCCGGGAGAAATGCGGCAGCCGGTGAAAAAACTGGCTTCGGTTTCTTTTCAGGATGTAGACAATGACAGAGATACGGATATCATCCTGATCGTCCAGTGCCATAATGACAGGGGGGATTATCAGGAAGAATCCTACAAAGTAGGAGATGTTCTGTTCCAGGACGATGGAAACTTTTACCGTGATTATCGGATCTCAGACAAGATCAACCGCTTTGATATGAACAAGAACCCTGCCTGTATTTTAAATTTTGTAAGAGACGGGCGTTCTACGGAATTCCTCTATACGGCGGAGACACTGGCAGATCTTCTGAACCACAATTTCAATGTCATCGAGGAACAGTCTTATACCCGTAATTTTGAAAAGCTGGGAAAATTAAAGGTGGTTCCGGGCACCTACCGGATGGCGGAATATGACGTGTTCATGATCTATCTGATCGATGAACAGGGAAATATTGTGTGGAGTTTTCAACCCATGGAGGATTACGACAATCTCTATGCGCTGAAGGGAATCCAGGGAAAGGACCTGGACGGTGACGGCCTGAAGGATCTGGTGGTGTTTGCAAAATACAGCTATGAAGGAGAAAACGGGGAATTGTTGGTGGACACCGTGTGCACCATTTATTACCAACGGACGGCCGGATTTGAGAAGGATACTGATTTTACAGAAAATTATGAATGTACGGAGGAGGATACTCTGGAGGCACTGGTGACGAAGATCCGTGCCTATTGGGGGTGGCAGACATAATGATAAAAATATTGATCGTGGATGATGAAAAGCCAATCTGTGACCTGATCGACCTGAATCTGTCGGCAGCAGGATATTTTTGCAAAAGTGTACAGGATGGCATGAAAGCCATTGAACTGATCGAGAAGGAAACCTTTGATCTGATCTTACTGGATATTATGCTTCCGGGAGTGGACGGTTTTGATATTATGGAATATATCAGACCTTTAAAGATCCCGGTGATCTTCATTACCGCCAAGGGAGATGTAAAGGACCGGGTAAAAGGCTTGCGTCTGGGGGCGGAGGATTATCTGGTGAAGCCCTTTGATGTGGTGGAACTGCTGGCAAGGGTAGAAGTGGTACTGCGCAGATTCCACAAACGGGGAGCACAGCTGTCCGCAGGAGATGTAGTGGTGGATATGGAAGCCAGAATGGTGACGAAAGCGGGCGTACCTGTGGTACTTACCAACAAGGAATACGGACTTCTGGTGTTAATTATTCAGAATAAAAATATTGCCTTATTCAAGGAAAGCC
>ERZ1023690.212-NODE-212-length-11624-cov-6.937592_pt1 | contig 11624 bp, 24 predicted proteins | sample MGYA00380347_ERZ1023690 | MGnify/ENA primary metagenome ERZ1023690 (study PRJEB33179, sample SAMN07449029) | human gut metagenome | biome: Human-gut; feature: Human associated habitat; material: Faeces | host: Homo sapiens | place: India:Kasaragod | collected...
ATGTCGTCTCCGGTAAACTTGCTGTGACGAATCTCTGCCACGTAGGTGCCTCCCCTCGTCCATGCCTTGGTCCCGATAGCAGCCGCATGACCCTCCCGTGTCAGCTCCATCACAAGATGGATATGCCAGGCTCCCTTGGTTCCCTTTTCTATGTTCCTGATCCAGTAGATCGGGACACCCCTTGCCCGGTAGATCTTCCGGATCTTCTGCATCGCGTTCTGAAAGTCTTTCAGTGCTCCTGCCATATCCGGCGGGCGGTTCTCCGGCGCATACGTCCATGTTATGAATAAATCTCCCTGGTCAAAATACTGGATCAGCCTCCACCGGCATCTCCTGACCTTGTTCCTCTGGTTGATCTGCCGCACCTGCTCCCTGGTCGGCTTCTCTTTCTTCTGTCTGCTCTTCCCTGGGGATCCATAATTGCCATCATGGTACTCTTCCACATCCAGCACATCCCCATGCCTTAACCTCATTTTCTTTCTCTTAACCATGTCTCTGTATCCTAACTTTAATATCTTAATCAAGTGCGCAGGGGCTTCCAAAAGCCCCATTTTTCTTGACTTTTTTAGTCCACAGAGTTACAATTATCTTGTCTCTATAAGTAGCTCTGTGAGCTGGCCGGCATCGCCAAATGCCGGCTTTTTTATTGCTCTGCGTAGACAGGCTCTACTATGTAATTATCCGGTGACCAGTAGTACCGCTTTTTGCCTGTCAGCAGGTACTCCACACCCTGGATCTCCCTGTCGTAGTACTCCACTGTCCGCTTAAAATCTGCCCTCTCACGCTGCAGGCGGTCCAGTATGACCCGGATGGCATCATCGGTGATTGTGATGTACCGGATGCCCTTCATCATGACCAGATGTGCGTCCTGATACTTTCGGAGAACATACGGAAAAACTTCCTGTGCCTCGTGGTCAACCAGCATAATCAACGGCTGTGACGGTGTCTGCTCCAGTCTTTCCATAATCTCCTGCACTCTCTCGTCTTTCACACTTCCCGCCTCCTCTCAGTTGCCCTAGCCTCTGCTCCAGATCCCGTACTCGCTGGCGGTATTCCCGCCATTTTTCCACTTGATTTTCCAAAAAAAGCAAAAAAATAAAAAGCACTGCCGCCAATCCCATGACAATGGCGATCTGCTCTCTTACTTCTGTTGTCCCAAAAGCATCCCTCAAAATCCACGCTCCGAGGAGTGATATCATAATATCTTTATACATCCGCATCCCCTCCATATATCTGATCTCTCAGTCTATGTATCTGGGTTATCCTTTCATTGCAAAGGTCCTCCATCACTTCCAGTGTGCTCAGCAATGACTGCTCCTGCTTGTCATTCGTCGTAATAATCTGCAAGCCGTCAAAGTTATAATATTTAGCCTCTGGCACTGACTGCTTCACTTCATCATAGACATACCCGGCCAGCTGCGAATTGCTGGCTTCCCAGTATTTGTGACCGTCTTTGTTTTTCACAACTTCCTTGGCATAATACTTAATCATTTCCATGTATATCCTTTCCGATCACGCTCTCTGCGTGGCCCCGGTGCTGATCTACCCGGGTACCACCAGAAAGAGGGCAACATACCATCATAGCAGTGGATGATATGCCGTCATATGGTGATGCAGCAAGATGCACCACGCACAAAGCGTGATCTATAATATGATGCTTGTCCCCATGCCCTCTACGTGGTGCCCAGCCAGGGGAGGACTGGACACACACGCTAATTGTGTAAAAGGGGAGTGTGGTGTTGGGAATACACCACGTACAGGGCACGGATACCTGTGGTTACGCTGATTCCTCTTTCTTCTTGGCTGCATACCCCAGAGTCTTCAGACTCTGTTCATTCAGCCGTAAGGCAATCTCTGCCTTTTTCATTGGATCCATGTCATCCAGTGACAATATCTGGTCCCCGATGTGGATTAAATTTACAATCCGCATATGTACCTCCTGACTGTTTTTTTACAGCTTATGGTGCTATGGTTGTCTAAGTTGCGTTCTCTAACTGGAAGATTGCTCACCGCAGCGCTGCCTTGGTGTCCTCGTCAATGTCATCACGCTCCAGCAGAGCATATAATCTGTCGATTTTCTCCATTCCTGTCATCTCCTTCCTACTGCACTTCGATTCTCCGAAATGATTCTTTCGATAAATCGAAATGCCTACCATATTGAATCCGACCTCTTCTTTTCCTATACTTTATTTACAGGCTCCTGCCAGAGCCGAGTACAAAAGAGAGGAGGCATGTTTATGGCAGCCTACATGATTACTTACGATCTAAATGCTACCGGACAAAAATATGATGAAGTAATTCAAGCAATAAAAGATTCATCAACCGGAGCATGGTGTACTTATTGGAAATCTTCTTTTCTTATCAAGTCATTCTTAACGGCTGATCAGATTTCAAATAAGATAACACCCCACTTGGATCAAAATGATCGAATGATAGTCGTCGAAGTAAAACCCACTAATTATCAAGGTTGGTTAGACACCAATGATTGGAAATACATAAAAGAAAATATTTTCAATTAGGTGCATTGCCCTTTTTCCCAACTTTGAATCGTTTCCCATTACTATCTTCAGGAACGAACGAATCATTCCTTATATTGATTCCCTTAGAGGCCAGCTCATCCACCAATGCGCTGGCTTCTTTCAACAATTCTACGAGGTGGCTTGCTTTTGCTTCCGCTTCCTCGGTATTACAACTCACTGTGAGATCTACAGTCTTCTGATCCATTGGTTATTCCTCCTTTACTGTTTCGATTCTCAAGGGACGATATGGCGATACCAGAATCGGCTAATCAATGATCACAAGCACTATGACAGGGCCATTGACCTGAACACTCACATCTTCATAGGGTTCTGCCACATGTGTTTCCACACCTTCACGCTTTTTCAGTTCCTCTACGAGTTCACAGGTTTTGTAATTTCTTAGCTCATTCTTATTTCTTGTCATATACTTTAGGTTCTCCTACTCAGATGGATCAGTTCTCTTTTAAAACTTCATTGATGCATAAGTATAAAAGCATATACAAACAGCTAAATTCATACTCCTTTGCGCCAAAGTAACTCGTACGCATTATCAAATTTACCGTAATGATAGTGATTAGAAAGGCCAACATGTTTCTCTTTGTCTTCTTATCACCCTTCATTCCTGCTGCCTCCTTTCCTACTGCACTTCGATTCTCCGAAATGGTTCATTCGATAAATCGAAATGCCTACCATATTGAATCCGACTTCTCCTTTTCCTATACTGTACTTACAGGCTCCCGCCAGAGCCTAGTACAACAAAAGGAGAAAAACCATGGAAGTAAAACAAATTGATGACCGTATTGATCGCATTGCTCTCGCTTATGTCACTGCCCATTACGATGTTTCTCAGATGGATGCTTCAGAATTCTTTGAGAAATTCAAAAAGGCTTACAACGAGATCTCTGAAATCTATTCATACGGTAATTGAGTCCTGAAGAAGATACATGTTTATCTTTTTCAGCAACTCCTGAGCAGAATCTATTTGTAATCCGTTCAGTGCGGTTACAATAGCTTCTGCTCTTTCTATCTCATCCTCTTCGAACAGTCTTTTGACGTACCATTTATTGTGTGTCCCTCTTTCTGTCTGGTAGACACTATGGTCAACTGCTTCTCTTATTGTTGGAAACACTCCTGCTGCCTCCTTCCATACAATTTTCCGGTGCTATCCGCACTCCTAAAACTGATTTTCTATTAAATTTGAATTCCTGTTATTTTTTCAAACTCCTCTTTGGCTTTCATTAGTTTTTTCCAGTCAATAGGAATTTCTTTGCCTCTTGCGGACACCAGCTCTGCGAGAGCCTTTGTCTTTTCGGTAATCTCATTCTCCATGTCGGTACCTTCATCGATACGCTTTTTGATGTGCTCAGCCAGTGCATCGATCAGTTCGTCTACTTTGCTCATTGCTTATTCCTCCCTTCTTAAATAGTTCATTGGCAGCTCCCCGTTCTTGTGATAAAATTAATTTGAAAGGTGGAGTTATGAATGTATAAAAAAATAAATCCGGTAAATATTGTCTCCAATGAACCAGGATACAGGTTCGAATACCCTACTCCAGGAGTTTGCCCTATCTGCGATACAGCTACAGATGCACAAGTTCTGACATCGTTCTATATTCAGCGAGAAAGTCTCAACTGTTATGTCTTTATTTTGTTTTTTTGTCACAGTTGTGAGGCCTGTTTTATGGGAGTTTATCAATGCCCCTATCCATCTGCCGGAACCACTAATCGTTTATCACAAATACGTCTGGTTCCTGATGGAGAAGAAGTTTCCTATTTTTCTGATAGAATTTCCTCTCTTTCTCCTAAGTTTGTAGAAATATATAATCAGGCCGAAAAAGCAGAACAATGGGGTCTTTCAGAAATATGTGGCATGGGGTATCGCAAAGCTCTTGAATTCTTAGTCAAAGACTTTGCAATTCTTATGTCCCCAGAGTCCGAAGAAACAATTAAAACAAAACAACTCTCTCCATGTATCAATGACTATATTGATAACAAACGAATTAAGGCATTGGCAAAAGCTTCTGCCTGGATTGGTAATGATGAAACACATTACACCAGGAAACATGAGAGTTATACTACTGATGACCTAAAATCCTTTATCACAGCAATGGTAACTTTCATCGACTCAGAACTTGCCTTTATGGATGCGGAACAGTTCCTACGCAAATAGACTCCTTGACGACCTTCGCGTCATATTCAATGAGTGGCTTACAATGTTCTTTATCCATCTCTGCCAGAAAATTTCCTTCGAAATCCCAGTACTGAACAACTTCACGTACTGGGTCTTTTTCTGTTCCCATACCTCTTTTAGATTTTGTTTCAATCACTTGTATTACTTTTGCACTTTGTGTCCCATCCGGTCTTATCACTCCTGCTGCCTCCTTCTTGAATATTCTATTGTATTACGTTTTGTTTTCTCCTATAATAATTTCAATAACTTGTCACACTTTAAGGAGATACGCTATGAAACTTAATCCCGACTGTATCCGTGGAATTCTTCTTACCGTTGAAGAAAAATGTAATTTTGATACTCCGTGGGAGTATGATCGAGATACTTTTGAATCAGAATATCTTGCTGAGTTTTCCCATGAAGAAATTGTTTATCACATAAAACAGGCCAGTGTATCCTGTCTCATTGAAAATGTCCATTACTACGATGGAGGTGCTACAATTCTAATTGGTGATCTCACACCTCTTGGACATGAATTTTTGGCTAATATCCGGACTAAATCCTTATGGAATAAAGTAAAGTCAAAAGCCACTGATGCCTCACTCTCTATTCTTATGGAACTTGCAAAGCGTGCTGCTACTGATTACTTTCTTGGTTAGGATATTTGACCAACACTTTCAGTGTTAATTCCACCAGATTGCCTTTTTCCACTTTCTTCAGTTCATATTCTTGTACATGGTGGATTTGTTTATCATCCAACCATATCTCGAATGATGATTTATCAGAAGCCAAAATTTTAAGCTTATGTGGGTCCTTCATTTCTGCTATCTCCTTCCTTACTAAAATGTACAATATATTGTTTATTACAGAAGAAAATGTACATATATTGTATTTTTTATCTTGACATATGAACATATGTTTTCTACAATTACTATAGAACATTCGTTTTGTTTAATTGTAGAAGGGAGGTATTCTTATGGGAAAGAAATACAATTTAAGCAGCTCGTCTGATATGAGACGGTTTTCTCGTGATTTAAAGAATTCCGTTATGAATATGACACGTTCTGCCGTGAATGATATGGACTTTGACGTTGAATGTCCACATTGTCATTCCCACTTTCAAGCACACTCCGGGTTTAACATTTGCCCTATGTGTTTAAATGAAGTGAACCTGAACCTAAATATTCACTTCTAACTTGATTCCCTTAGAGGCCAGCTCATCCACCAATGCGCTGGCTTCTTTCAACAGTTCTACAAGATGGCTTACTTTTGCTTCCGCTTCCTCGATATTGACATTCGCTGTGAGGTCTACTGTATTCTTGTCCATTGGTTATTCCTCCTTCCTAAAAAGTTCATTGGCATCTACCCCCAAAACATCCAATATCGAAGCAATGTCTATTGCTCTCATAATCTTTCTTCCTTTTAACATTGCATTGAACTCTTGCGGTGTAAAACCAGCCTTCTGTGCAATGGCTGACTGTTTCAGATTTCTTTCCTTTATGATGTGATTTACATTCTCCGCAACAATGCTGTTTGATGTAGCAATATCAAGCAACTTATTTTCCTCCTTTCTGTGATAAGTTTCTTGTTAATTCATAGTCTATGATAAGTTTCTTATTTTGTCAATACTGTTTTTACAAATTTCTTATCATTTATATTGACGTACTAAGATTTTTGTTATACCATACAATTAAAAGAACTCGAAGGTAGGTGTTGAAATGAGTATAGGAAGTCGGATAAAAGAACTTCGTGAACGTAATGGGTTGTCAAGAAATGAATTGGCTACCATGCTTGGTGTAACAGTTGGTGCTATTTCTAACTATGAAAATGATGTTAGTTCACCAAAGGAGCCCATTCTATTTAAAATTATTGAAGGTCTAAATTGTGATGCTAATTATCTTTTTCAAGATTCTGTAAAAATAACGACACAACAAAACGATGTTACGCTGGCAGAATATGACCATATAAAGAAATATCGTGATCTCGATGACCACGGCAGAGAAATGGTAGATTTCACACTGACCAAAGAATGGGAACGCTCTACCGCAGAGAAAAAGGCTGGCAAGGTTATTCCTCTGGCGGCTCCTGCTGCCTCTGCTTTAGATCCAAATGCAGCACATGCAATTTCCGGAGCTTCCGCAGCAGATCAGAAGCATGATGATGATATCATGGATGATGAGAACTTCTAGTCCATTACAACTATGATGAGGTGATTTTATTGACTACATACACAGATTTACTTATAGAGGCTGATAAACAGCACCTGATCACAAAGGAGAAACCGCTCCACGCAAACTGCGGACGGATCAAAGGCAATCGGATCGCTATAAAACACGATCTGGATGAAACCGAAAAGAAATGCACGCTTGCCGAAGAGCTTGGGCATTACCATACTACCGTCGGAGACATTATCGATCAGTCCTCCGATGCCAACCGCAAGCAGGAACTTCGGGCACGTCTCTGGAGCTACAACAAACTGATCGGGCTACACGGCATTATCTCCTGCCACAAGGCACACTATACTACCTCTTATGAGATGGCCGATTACCTGGGTGTCACGGAAGAGTTCCTGCAGGAAGCCCTGCAATGCTATCGGAGCAAGTACGGTATCTGCGTGCAATATGATAATTATGTTATCTACTTCGACCCGGTTTCCGTGTTGGAGCTGATATAGTTGCACCGGTGCAATTTTTCAAAAAATATAAATTTTAGGAATAACTTGACAAGGCTTGAGCATAATAGTATAATGTCACTAATTAGTGAATGACTGGTGTCCGGTCACAGAAAAAGCCTTGGGTTTCCCTTGGCTTTTTTTGTTTTGGAGATTACTTATGGATAAAAAGATTGAGTATAGTACTATTTCTGAACAAATTGAACTTCTTCGTTCAAAAGACCTTATTATTGATGATGTCGATTTTGCTTCGGAACAATTGAAACAATTTGGATATTATAACATCATAAACAGTTATAAGGCTCCTTATCAAAAGGACTCTGATGGTAAAAAGGTTTTTATACCAGGAACCTCTTTCAAGCAGATTTTTTCTCTGTTTACTTTTGACCACACGCTCCGAAATGCTATTATGTCATCCATGCTAGCTTTGGAAGAGCATATAAAGGCAGCCGCTGCAGAAGTATTATCGCAGTCATTTGGAACCGATCAAAATAATTATCTTGCTTGGAAAAATTTTAGAGACCGACGACGCTCCCAAGAACGTTTTGGCCTAAAAGGTACTCTGGAAAAACTTCAGAAGGATCTTTTATCAGATAAAAATCCTATTAAATACTATCGAGAAACTTATGGGATCGTCCCTCCTTGGATATTATTTAAGGGATCTTACTTCAGTACCGTGGTGAATTTTGTAAGGCTTTTTAAGGAACCTCAAAAAAAATACTTCGTTAAATTGCTTTATAATTGTTCCGATGAACTATGTGCCAATAAGGATGTAAAAACGCTTCTTTTCGACACTCTCTCAATTTGCCTCGAGTATCGCAATCTTGCTGCTCATGGCGGACGTGTATATAACTACACACCTAATGCTGAAGTACGCTTAGATGATATTTCCTCTGTTATTCCTTTGGATAGTTCTCTGAGCGATTTGTATTCCTGGCATGGCTTGTGTCTATTATTAAACCTTTTAGACATATTCCCCTATAAAGAGCCCAGAGATATTATAGACAGAGCACTTACTTCCGAATTAAATCGTCATTTAGATCTTTATGAGAGAGACTTGGATTTTTTAGGTGAAGTTCTTAACCTGAATATTTTTACCGAATCTGATGATTGTATTCTTATCGAAGGCAAGGAGTATCCTATTAAAACGCGAAAGCAAAGCGGAATACCCGGTATGTTTATAGTTGATGCTCCAGAAGAATTGAGGGAAATGTGGGAAACTATTCCCGTTGATGCCCCACCAGATAATTAATAATAAAATCAGCCCCAGTGCGCCAACACCGGAGCTGATCCGATCTTACCGGGATAACCGATAAAAATCATCCTGAACAAGTGAATTTTATCATTTTTCCGGGCAGATTGCAATGCGAACATATGTCCGGGCATTTTTATGCCCATTTTTCCGTACATTTACTTAGGAGGAATGTGCAATGGCAAAAAAAGTGATGCGTAAATCTGCCGAGTCCACGGACCGGATCCGTACCGGTGCTGCCTATATCCGTGTCAGCACCGATGATCAGCTGGAGTATTCCCCGGAGTCCCAGCTTGAGGAGATCAAAAAGTACTGCCTGCAGCATAACATCCTGCTGCCATCTGAGTATATCTTCGTGGAAGAGGACGGACGCTCCGGCCGCAAATCCAGTAACCGGTATGCCTTCCAGAATATGATTGCAACAGCGAAGACAAAACCCAAGCCCTTCGATGTTGTAGTCCTTTGGAAATTCAGCCGTTTTGCCAGGAATCAGGACGAGAGTACTTTCTACAAGTCCATGCTCCGGAAAAAACTGGGCATCGATGTGGTATCCGTCAGTGAGCCGCTGATCGATGGCATGTATGGCCGTCTTATCGAAATGATCATTGAATGGCAGGATGAGTTCTATTCCGTGAACCTCTCCGGAGAAGTCCGCCGTTCCATGCTCTCCCGTGCCAGGAAGGGTCTCTACAACGGTAAAATGCCACTGGGATATACCAAGGCTCCGAATGAGAATCCAGTCATCGAAGAGCAGGAGGCTGCCATTGTCCGGAAGATCTTTGATATGTACGCCTCCGGCAGTGACATCAATTACATCACCAGAGATCTGAATGACCATGGATACAAGACAAAGACTGGCAAGCGTTTTGATCAGGAAGGTGTGATCTACATACTGGAGAATCCATTTTACATCGGCAAGGTACGTTATAACATGCGGGAATCCAGTGCCACCAGTACCCTGCGGGATCCCGAGGAATGGATCATCAGTGACAGCCACCATCCCCCGATTATCGATCAGAATACCTGGGACATCGTCCAAGAGCGCCGGGAGCGCAGCAAGAAGATCATGCAGCGCTATGAGCATCCGGTCTCCCACACGAAGCACTGGCTGTCCGGTCTCGTAAAATGCCCTATCTGCGGCAAGTCCCTGTCCCACAAAGAAGGTTATCCCCGGAAAGCACCTAACGGCAGTACTTATATCTCCGGCGAGGGCTTCCAGTGTCTGGGATACATGAAAGGGCTTCATACAGGCTCACAATACATCTCGGCTAAGAAACTTACTGGTGCCGTAATATCGTCGCTCCATGAGGTACTGGAGAACGTCACGGACGTATCCTTTGAGCTTGTCCGCACCTATGAGCCGACTGTAGAGCTGGACAGGCAGCGTTATCAGCGTGAACTGGCTTCCTTGGATCGTAAGCTGGAACGCATCAAGGAAGCATATTTGAATGAAATTGATACTCTGGAAGATTACAAGCGGAATAAAGAGATGATCGAGAAGCGACGTGCAGATTTGGAAGTCCTGCTCTCAGAGCTGACGACTGCTGCCTCCGGTCCCGAGAACTACAAAGAGCGGTTCTTAAGCCGTGTTCAGTCTGTCCTGGATATCATCGAAAGTGACGCACCAAATGATCTGAAAGCGGAGGCTCTCCGGGGCATTGTGCGTAAGATCGTGTTCTACAAGGATACAAATACCCTTGAATTCCACTATTACCTCATGGTAGAATAAATCCTGTAACCCGCATAAATGCTGGGGTTATAGAATAGTAGCCGTATTTCCGACCATCCCCCACCGTGACCCGCATCCAAAACGATCAATGGCATAAAAAAACTCCCGCATATCCTCTTGGTTCATGATATGCGGGAGTTTTGGCTTTTAGAGATATTTTATTTCCAGGAAAATTCCCCTTTGACTGCTTCTGTATATTGTTCATCTGTGATAGGCTGGTATCGCTCTCCGTCATACCAATCGGTAAACCCGTTTTCTGTCTGATAGATTTCCCCGGTCTCCGTATCCATCACTCTTTCATAGCCAAACGTTGCATCACTTTGTTTCTGCCGTATAATATCATCACTCTTGTTCCGGTTCTCCCAGGATGACATAATACTGTCGGACATCTCCGCCGCGGCCTGGCTGAGCTGTCTGGAGGTTGCCACCTGCTGATCACTCTGTCCCATGGCATAATTCACAAAGCTCTGGGAATAATCCAGCGTACTCAGACTTTTGGTCAGAATCTCCTCCCAGTTCTGGAAGGTATCTTTCCCGGCAGTCATAGCGATCACATTATAAGCCATATAATAGCCGGTCCCCATAGCGGGATTGCTGAATGGCTCCAGATCCGTGTAAAACATTCCTTCTCCCTCTGTATCGTCCTGCCGGAAATCCGCATACACCAGAGTATCTGTCTGTTCATACCCTTCCAGAGGAGTCACCTCCCGTATTCTCGGCAACCGGATGGTGCTATAGGCAGGGTGTGTTTCTATGGCATCTGCGTATTCTGAAAATACATTGAAAAATCCTTCGGTCGACACATCACTCAGAATCGGATATAACCCCCATTCCTCTCCATAAGTGGAAAATAAATATTGTATGGTCTCATCCATATATAGAGGCTCCGCCTTCAGGATGAACAAGATCTGATTCACCGGGCATTCGGGATCATACACATGGATTGCATGCTGCATTCCCGCTATCGTCTGGGTACATTCCACCGTCCAGCCCTGCGGTATTTCCATGGAAAAATCCTCACATACATAAGGTTCCAGTTCCAGTCCGGAGTAAAGCGGTGTGATCGTGAAATCTTGTTCTTCCGGCACTGCATTCTCCGTGCTTTCTTCTGTTACCGGCTCCGCCGACGGTTCCGTCTGAGGAACTACTGCCTGTGCAGTGATTTCTTCCCCTTCGACAGCATTTTTCCCACAGCCGCCGATTGTCATTGTGGCCGCCATCATTAAGAGGATAAAAAACAATTTGCGCTTCATTACAATCCCTCCTCAGTCAGATAATCTTTCA
>ERZ1023690.214-NODE-214-length-11571-cov-6.525356_pt1 | contig 11571 bp, 10 predicted proteins | sample MGYA00380347_ERZ1023690 | MGnify/ENA primary metagenome ERZ1023690 (study PRJEB33179, sample SAMN07449029) | human gut metagenome | biome: Human-gut; feature: Human associated habitat; material: Faeces | host: Homo sapiens | place: India:Kasaragod | collected...
ATCCAGCAGGAGCGGCCCACGGATGCGCTGTGCGAGGAAGCGGTATTCAAGGCCAAGCAGGCAGGTCTGGTGAAACCCGGGGATACGGTTGTCATCACCGCAGGCGTACCGCTGGGCGTGGTAGGTAAGACCGATATGATCCACGTGGTGGAAGTAGAATAAAAACGTACTGTACGGCGGTCAAACAGCCGAAACAGGAGCGGGAAAACGAGAACGCAGATATGGGAAAAATTGTATATCTCATGGGGAAAAGTTCCTCGGGGAAAGATACTGTTTTTAAAGAACTGATGAAAGAGGGCACGATGGATCTGAGGACCATCGTGCCTTATACGACAAGACCGATCCGGGCCGGGGAAGAGAACGGTGTGGAATATTTTTTCACAGATGAGACCGGTTTTCAGACCCTGAGGGAACAGGGGAAGGTCATAGAGGACAGAGCTTATAATACGGTCTATGGCATCTGGCGGTATTTTACAGTGGATGACGGACAGATAGATTTGACCACGAAGAATTATCTCATGATCGGAACACTGGAAGCCTATGAGAAAATGATTGCTTATTTCGGAACAGAAGCTATTTTGCCGGTCTATATTGAGCTGGATGACGGTGTACGCCTGCAGCGGGCACTGGACAGGGAACTGCGACAGGAGAAGCCGAAGTACGAAGAGATGTGTCGCAGATTTCTGGCGGACAGCGCAGATTTCTCCGAAGAAAAGCTGGCGGCAGCAGGGATCCGGGACAGATTCGAGAATACAGATCTGACAAAATGTCTGAAAGATATTACAAAGTACTTAAAAGAAGCCGGAATATAGCCGAAATACTGATAACAGAGAAGAAAAATGCCGGAATATAGCCGGTAAACAGAGGAAAAGAGGTGGGCGTATGGAAATGAGAGTAAATCAGATACAGCAGCCGGCTTCCGTGGAGCAGGTACAGAACACAGCGCCCACGGATGGCAGCTTCAAGTTCATGCTGGCGAGCCATGTGGAAGAAGCAGAACAGCAGGAGAGACTGACGAACCTGATGGCGGAGATCACCACAGAGGGCGAAAAGCTGGCCAAGAAACGGGATGTGAAGGATATGCGGCATTATCGTGGACTGGTCAAGGAATTTCTCAATGAAGTGGTGACCAGATCCCATTCTTTTTCCAGAGAGAACTTCCTGGATCGGAGAGGCCGGCACCGTGTGTATGGCATTATCCGGCTGGTGGATGAGAATCTGGATCAGCTGGCACAGGAACTGATGAAGGATGAAAAAGACAATCTGGCGATCCTGAACAAGATCGGGGAGATCCGGGGACTGTTATTGGATATCTTTACCTGATGAAAAATACAGGAAACGCTTGCGTGATTCGCAAGAAGGCAGTACGATAAAAGCAGGACCAAAAAGACAATAAGATACGGACAGGGGGAATACCAATGGCAACATTTCATGACATCATAGGTCAGGAACAGATTAAAGAGCATTTACAGAACGCCATTTCGGCGAAGAAGATTTCCCATGCTTATATCATCAACGGTGAAAAATCCTCCGGCAAAGAATTTATTGCCAGAGTATTTGCCATGACCCTGCAGTGTGAAAAGGGCGGAACCGAGCCTTGTCAGGAATGTCATTCCTGTAAACAGGCGTTGTCGGACAATCAGCCGGATATTATCTATGTCAGCCATGAGAAGCCGAATACCATCAGCGTAGATGATATTCGTGCGCAGATTAACAACGATATTGCCATCAAGCCTTACAGCAGCCCGTATAAGATCTATATTATGAACGAGGCGGAGAAGATGACTCCCCAGGCGCAGAATGCAATCCTGAAAACGCTGGAGGAGCCGCCTGAGTATGCAGTGATCATGCTGTTGACTTCTAACGTGAATTCTCTGCTGCCGACGATCCTCAGCCGTTGCGTGGTACTGAACATGAAGCCGGTAGCCGATGAACTGGTGCGTAATTATCTCATGCATCAGCTGCAGGTGCCAGATTATAAGGCAGAGGTCTGTGTGGCATTTGCCAGAGGTAATATCGGCAAGGCGAAATCTCTGGCGTCCAGTGAGGACTTTGACAATATCAAAAACGAAGCTTTGTCGTTGTTAAAATATATTCAGGATATGGATCTGAATGAAATTACTTCGGCGATCAAGAAAATTACAGAATACAAGCTTCAGATCAATGATTATCTGGATCTCATCGCCATTTGGTATCGGGATGTGCTGCTGTTCAAGGCAACCAGTGATGTGAACCATCTCGTTTTCCGTGAAGAGATCAGCGCCATCCGCCGCGTGGCACAGCGCAGCAGTTATGAAGGAATCGAGGAAGTCATCGAGGCTCTGGACAAGGCCAAGAGACGTCTGGATGCCAATGTAAACTTTGACCTGACCATGGAACTTTTGATGCTGGAGATCAAGGAGAACGGATAATATAGAGATTTGAGTGAATAGAAAGTGGAATTCGTATTTCGCTTTCTATTTTTATGTGCATGATATGTGCGTACTTTAACTATATTCCAGTTGTTACCGGCTCAAATTTACACGAGCAAACCAATCAGAACATATCGGTTATTGCAACGACTGAAAAGGATTAGTGTAAAGGAAATATTACAGAGTCTTCAAAAATTACCAGTTAATAAAAATATTAACTATTAAAATGTACCAAACTTTCCCGGAATAGAGATTAGATGATTGACAACTTTGCTTATAGATGATATTTTCTAATTAAGTTAATCGATTAATTAAGGAGAAATTCTTATGAATATGAAAGAAATTGCGCAATTGGCAGGCGTAACTGCAGCAACAGTTTCGAACGCGATCAACGGAACTGGAAATGTCAGTGAGAAAAAAAGAAAGGAAATAATGGAAATTATAGAAAGGGAGGGGTACAGTCCCAATCGTTTTGCCAAAAGTCTCAGGACAAAGGAGAGCAATACGATTGGAATCATGGTAGAAGATATTACAGCTTTTCAGACACCACGAATTATTAACGGTATCAATAATTACGTTGAAAAACAGGGGTATGCAGTGATTCTGAATAATATGAGTCTTCTTGAGAAAACGGGAAACCATTATTCTGAATTATCCAGTTATCAGTCAGCAATAAGTAAAAGTATAAAACTGTTTAACAAAACACAGATTGACGGACTTGTCTATGTTGCGATGCATGACAGGGATGTAATGGAACTGATTCCAAAATTGAGTATACCGATTGTCCTGGTTTACTGTTATGACACATCAAAAAATAATTATTACGTAACTTACGACAATGTAGATGTTATTGTGGATGTTGCAGAATGCCTGATGAAACGCGGAAATGAGAAAATCGGGGTAATCAAGGGAGCGGAAGATTCCTTGCCTTCACAGAAGCGTTTAAAAAGCTTTATCACACAACTAAAAAAAGAGGGGAAGGAACTGAAGGAGGAATATATCTTTCCGGGAGCATGGGAATTTGATGATGGAGTAAAGGCATATGAAAGATATAAACAGTTAGAAGAAAAACCAACGGCAATTTTTGCCATGAATGATCTGATGGCAGTAGGCTTTATGGATGCAGCCTTGAATGACGGTGTACGGATTCCGGAAGATGTTTCTGTGATTGGATTTGATAACAGACAGGAGTGCAGATTTACCAGACCAAGGTTAACAACCGTTGATATTCCATTGGAAAAGATGGGAGAGAAAGCAGGACAGATATTATTAGACCTGATCAGTGGAAAAACACCTGAGGACAGGAAAGTTATATTGCCCTGTGAATTTTTGGAGAAAAATTCAGTTATTTAAATCAGCAGGAGGAAAATTATGCAAAAGAAAATTTTAAAAGTGATGATGTGTGCGATAACAACAATGACTTTGCTGGCCGGATGTGGGAACAGTAATACGGAAAGCACAATCGGCTCCACAGGTGGGACTGTGGCAGACAGCACAGAGGATAAAGCAGAGACGGCAAATTTTACAGGAACCAAGCTTGTAATCGGGGTGGAATCCGGTTCACCTAATATTGAGTTTTTTAAAAATAACGTAAGCGAATTTGAAACCGCAACAGGAATTACGATTGAATGGGTAGAAATACCGCATGATAATATGCATGAGAGGTTTGTGCAGGAGGCAATTTCACAGAGTGGAGCAATTGATATTTACGATACGGACCAGCCGTGGATTTCTGAATTTGCTTCTAAAGGATATCTGGAGCCGTTGGGAGATAAACTTTCAGAGGAAGATAAAAGTGATTTCTATGAAGCTGCATTAGATGCATCTTCTTATAATGGAGAAGTATATTCTATTCCTTTCTTTGTGCACACACCGGTTGTATTTTACAGAACAGACCTGTTTGAAGAAGCAGGCATTACGGAATTTCCAAAAACTTGGGAAGAATATGAGGAAGCAGCTAAGAAGTTAACCAAAGACGATGTATATGGAACAATCATAGAGGCAAAGCAGGCAGGAGAGCCGGTGACACATCTTGTTGACTGGTTCTACCAGGCAGGTGGTTCCATTATTGACGCTGATAACAACGTAACAGTGAATTCGCCTGAAAATGCAAAGGCATTTAACTTTATGCTGAAGCTGATGTATGAGGATGAAAGTGTTATGCCGGGATCTATCGGATATGACAATGCAGATGTCCATAATATGTTTATGCAGGGTAAGGTTGCCATGGTTAAAAACTGGCCTTATATGTTTGCCATGGCCAAGGATCCTGAACAGTCAAAGGTAAGTGACAAGTTTGCAGTAGCAATTCAACCAGCAGGTGAAGAACAGTCTACGGCAGCCTGGACATGGGGATTTGGTATTTCCAGCAGCTCTAAGAATAAGGATGCAGCTTGGGAGTTTATAAAGTGGGCAACATCTTCTGAGAAACTGGCACAGCTTGGAATTGCCAATTCCAATCCGGTGCCGCGAACTTCATCTCTGGAAATCGTTAGTAATGACAATACCTTAACAGAGTTTGATAAGGAAAGCATCCAGGTTATGAGTGATGCACTCCAGTACGCACACAACGCAACAGAGAACCCTAATTTCCCAACGATTCAAAATGAATTATCCTATACATTATCAGGCATTATGACAAAGCAGGTGAGTGTGGAAGATGGACTGGCTGAAGCTGAAAAAGCAATTAAAGAAGCAATCCAGTAGGTAGACAGATCCCCATACGATTTTCTGTATGGGGATTTTTTAACCCCAAATAGTGGCTTTATTGTAAGGAGTAGTGAAAAATAATGAGTAGAAAAGCAGGAAGTATTTCTATCAGAGAGAAAAAAAGACGAAGGGCAGGATATTCACTGATAGCACCAGCATGTCTGGTATTGCTTGTTATATTTTTTGTCCCATTGATTTACGCTTTTGCCATCAGCATATCGGATTCAGATGCAATCATTAATAATAGCTTCCGTTTTGTAGGATTAAAAAACTACTTTTCCGTCATGACAAACTCTAAATTCCTGGCAGCATTGGGACATACCTGTTTCTTTGTAATCACAACGATTACTTTAGAATTTATTATTGGATTTGTCGTAGCACTGCTGCTGTATCGGGAGGTTGCAGGATCAAGGGTATTTCGTCTGATTTTTGCTGTGCCGCTGATGGTAGCTCCTGTTGTTTCCGGACTTCAGTGGAGATGGCTGTTTGCGGATCAGTACGGTATCATTAATGCCTTGCTGAATAAGCTGGGATTTGAAGCACCCTTGTGGTTTACTCAGGTTTCCACATCCTGGGTAACTATTATTGTGGCAAATCTTTGGCTGGCTACGCCATTTGTTATCCTTGTACTGCTGGCAGGCCTTGGAGGATTGTCAGAAGAACTGAACGAAGCGTCATCCATTGATGGTGCAAACCGTACGCAGACTTTTTTTCATATTATTCTTCCCCAGCTTAAGCCTACGATACTGATTATTCTTGTAATACGCCTGACCGATGCGTTTCGAATATACGATCTTGTTTATATCCTGACAGGCGGTGGTCCCGGCGGGGGAACGGAGGTACTAAGTACATTTATCTATAAGAGGATTTTTTCGGATTGGAAATTTGGTCAGGGATCAGCGGCAGCTTTTCTGGTTATGTTGATTATCTGCATTCTGAGTTTTCTATGGAATAAATGGATGAGCGAGGAGGAATAGTCTTGAACAGAAGAAAAGTAATAAATAGTTTGATTTTTCTGCTATTGGCAATATTTTCCATAGTTACCCTGTTTCCTATTATATGGACAGCAATTACATCATTAAAAACGGATGTGCAGATGTTTGCAATCCCACCGGATCTGCTTCCACATCCGGCAACCTTATCGCATTATAAAGAAGTGCTTATGGGAAATTTCCCGGCTTATATCAGAAACAGTATTCTGGTTACATTTTTTAGCTGCGCGATATCACTTGCGCTTGGCGTTCCGGCAGCTTATGGCTTTGCAAAATATGTGACTGAAAAGACAAAACCGGTCTTTGCAGCTGTGACTGCAGTCAGAATGGTTCCGCCGGTTGCTATGGTAATTCCCTTTTTCCTAGTCATCCGTAATATTCATCTGAGTGATACATTACTTGGATTGATCATTACCTACATTCCGTTTGAGATGACACTGATCATATGGATGTTGAAAAATTTTTTTGGACAGATTCCAAGGGAAGTGGAAGAGGCAGCAGAGCTGGATGGACTTTCTGCATGGGGAATTCTGCTAAAGGTAGTCCTTCCAATGTCCAGATCATCAGTAGGTGTTGCAGGACTCATGGCATTTCTGTTTTCGTGGAATGAATTTATGTTTGCTCTGTCCCTTACTTCAACAAAGAACGCACAAACGCTTACAGTCGGCATCGCCGGATATGTAACATCCTTCCAGACTTTTTGGGGAAGTATGTCAGCAACAGGAATCCTGTTTATGATTCCGGCATTTATTTTAACGTTTATTTTTCAAAAAGATTTAGTGAAAGGGTTAACAGCTGGAGCTGTGAAAGGATAAAGTATGAAGATTAATGTATTGGATGAACAAATGCAACTGGAAAATCCGGAATTGGCTATTGGAAGGATTACGAAACCAGTTATTCTCGAGATTTGGAATGGAAGACAGAAAGATTCTGTAATTCGCAGGGAATATCCTTACACAAGGATTACACAGACAGAGAATGGATTAAAGGCATGTGCGGAAATAGAAGATGAATGGGTAGGAAAGACGGAAGTTACAGATGTTTACTGCGTAGAAGAGGGATCGGTTGTTCTCAGCAGACAGGTGCGTATTCTTAAGGAAAGTGAATATCCTGGAATACGTCTCAGAACGGAGATATCACTGTTCCCGGAAAGAAAGAATAATTTTGAAGAACTGCGATATTTTGCTCCACCGACCATCTATGACAAGAATGATCTGGATGAGGATGGATATGAGGATTATTTTCATACAAAAAAAATCATATTTAGGGATGATCGCTTTAATTATCCAATGTTTACCTGCTATTCAGAGGAAACAAAGGAAGCTGTCAGCATAGAAAGAGATCCGCTGCCGGCATTTGATTCCAATCCGGTCCGCAAAATTTCTGAAGAAACCGGGGAAAAAGAAGCGTTTTTTCTTCAGAAAACGGATATCGGAAGCAGGGGAGCGGATGGCAGTGACGGAAGCAACAGACTGACCTGCTGTTATCCTTTTTACGAGGGAGATGCAACGATTGCATTATATATTGTAAAGATGGTACCTTTTGGTGCTTTCTGGCCTCTGAAGTCTGGAGAAGAATTTACGGTGACTTATCGTATTTCAAACCACAAATATGAGAATTATCATGATGCGTGCTGGTATGGAATCAGAGATATTATCAGGAAAACACATCCACAAGCGGAGCCATTAAGTGTACCGCCGGAGGAACTCATCAGGCTGAGGTTGGATGCACTGGATCATTATTATGTAGACAAAACCGCAGAAGAAGATCCAAACCTTCCGGCAGGTTATGTGTTAAACTGTCATCCGCAGGATGGAGTGCAACTTGAAAATATTATACAGTATGGATTTACAGGACAGAACATTCTGAATGCCTATAATGTCTTGAGATATGGATATGAGCATAACAATGAAGAATACAGAAGAAAAGCAGTGAAAACAGCAGACTTCTTTGTGAATACAATCCACATAAAGGAATCAGGTATGTTTTATAACCTGTATAATGTGGACACCAAATCCGTGAACTTCTGGTGGACGGGACTTTTATTGCCATTAGCATATGCACAGGGAGAAGAACTGGAGAAATTGATGGGACCGCTGTATGAGTACCGGAAGGATGTCATTCAGAAGCTGGTAAGCATGAAAGGGGCATATCTGCGCTGTATGAATGAAGATGTCACGGCACTGCTCCGGCTGTACTGCTATGAAAAAGCAAAAGGAACAGAGCATCCTGGATGGCTGGAAGCAATAGAAAATTATGCAGAATTTCTTTTAAGAACGCAGGAGCAAGACGGAGGCTGGTACAGGGCATATGACCTTAAGGGAAAGCCATTACTTGAGCCTACCAAATGGTTTGGAAATACTGTTTACGAACAGAAATCTTCAACGGGAACATCTATTACATTTTTGACAGAGTTATATGAACTGACTAAAGATGAGGCATACCTAAAGGCCGCTAGCAGGGCTGGTATGTTTGTAAAAGAATATATTATTGACAGGGTACGGTTTAATGGTGGCGTCCATGACAGTATTTATGCAAAAGGACAGCTGATTGATAATGAAAGCATCCTGTATCCAATGCTTGGCATGTTGTCGCTGTATGAAACGACTAAGAAAAAGGAATTTCTGGATGCAGCTGTAAGGGCTGCACATTACTTCGCATCCTGGGTATGCTTGTGGGATGTACCACTTCCAGAGGACAGTACTCTGCATAAATATGGCTTCCATAGTACGGGAATGGGAGCATGTGATACCTGTGGCTGTGGTTATGTCCATCCGTTCCAATTGATGGGGGTTGCTGAAACAGCACAGATAGCTGTTTATGCAAAGGATAGGGAACTTTTTGACATCGCCAGATTATACTGGCTTGGTTGTAACCAGACAGTAGAAACAGAAGAGCGTCAGTGGGGCTATGCAATGCCGGGATTACAGGAGGAAGGATATCTGATCAGCTGGTGGGCAGTGGATGACCCGATGTTTGCAGCAGATACCGGATTTGGTTACCGGCTGAAGGGAGAAGGAAATAAGACCTGCTTTCCATGGATCAATGCAGTTGGTGTGAAAGCATATTGGGCGATGTTGGATCGATTTGGAAGCGTCGATTTTGATAAAATAGAGAGCAAATTTTTTTAGGATACCATAGGGAGATGTGAAGTATGAGATTAAACACTGTTCAGCTTTCAAAAATAAATATTACAGATGCATTCTGGAAACGGTATACGGATCTTGTTGAAGACGTAATCATTCCCTACCAGTGGGACATTATGAATGACAATATCCCAGGGGTAGAATCCAGTCATTGCCTTGAAAATTTTAAGATTGCGGCAGGACTAAAAAAGGGTCAGTTTTATGGAGCAGTATTTCAAGATACAGATGTGGCCAAGTGGCTGGAGGCAGTTGGATATTCACTGGCAGAAAAAAAGAATGAGAAGTTGGAAAAGCTCGCAGATGACGCAATTGATGTGATTGTACAGGCACAACAGAAAGACGGATATCTGGATACCTACTTTATTATAAAGGAACCGGAACAAAGATGGAGAAATCTTTGTGAGGGACATGAGCTGTATTCAGCAGGACATATGATAGAAGCAGCGATTGCCTATTATGAAGGAACAGGAAAAAGAAAACTTCTTGACAGTATGATCAGACTGGCTGATTTGATCTGCAGAACCTTTGGACCAGAGGAGGGACTGAATCATGGATATCCAGGACACCAGGAGATAGAGCTGGCATTAGTCCGACTTTACCGGGTAACACAGGATAAAAAATACCTGAAACAGGCGAAGTATTTTTTGGACATCCGAGGGGTAGGGGAAAACTATTTTCTGGTAGAGCGGAAGCAGAAAAATTTTAAAAGAATTTTTCCTGAACTTGAGGATTATGATCCTGCGTATTCCCAGTCTCATGAACCAGTAAGAAAACAGAAAACAGCTGAAGGACATGCAGTCAGGGCGGTTTATATGTATTCAGCGATGGCGGATGTGGCAGAGGAATATCAGGATAAGGAACTGATGGAAGCTTGCGAGAACTTGTGGGAAAATATTACACAGAAGAGGATGTATATTACAGGAGGAATTGGGTCATCAGGTTTCCTTGAAAGATTTACGACAGACTATGACCTGCAGAATGACAGCAATTACTCAGAGACCTGTGCATCTATCGGTATGGCTCTGTTCAGTCTGCGGATGGCAAATATAACACGGGATTCACGATATGCAGAAGTAATGGAGCAGGAATTATATAATAATATCCTGGCAGGAATCGCACAGGATGGAAAGAGCTTTTTTTATGTTAACCCATTGGAGATAAAGCCACGGCAATGTATGCCCCATACATCAAGGGCACATGTAAAGGCAAGGAGGCAGAAATGGTTTGGTGTTGCCTGCTGTCCTCCGAACATTGCAAGGACTTTGGCATCTCTTGGACAGTATATATATGGAGTTGACGGAGCCGACATTTATACACATTTATATATTGGGAACCAGACAGACATTCCAGTTAATAATGATGTAGTACAGATCAGAATAGATTCCATGTTCCCATGGAATGGAAATATAAAAGTTAAGGTTCAGGGAGTAAAAGAAAAAATAAAACTGCATTTCCGCATTCCAAGTTATAGTGAAAATTTTCAACTATACTGCAATGGGGAAGAACAGGAACTGAAAGTAAACAACGGCTATGCATATGTTGAAATCTGTGAGAACAGCCGAATAGACATTCAATTTGACATGCCAGTTGCGTTTCTTCATGCAAACTACAAGGTCAGTGCGGACGTAGGCAAGGTCGCAATAAAAAGAGGTCCCATTGTATATTGCCTGGAAGAGATTGATAATGGACCGGATCTGCAATGTATCTATCTAAGTAGCAAAGAAGCACACGTGAGGAAATCTCGATCTTTTCCTGAATGCTTTGAGATAGAATTACAAGGACGGAGGCTGATATCAAAAAGCGAGGGATTATACAGTAGCGATGGACTGAGTTATTCGGACGTGAATATTCAGGCAATACCATATGCATACTGGAATAATCGAAGAGAGGGGGAAATGCTTGTCTGGATACATGAAATTATAGGATAAGAAGCAACCATAAGCCTTTTGATATTTTGCAACAATATTATAGTAAAAGGATAACGGTATTGCAGATGGTAATATCGGGAAAGGATTTCATGGCAGTACGGGAGTTGGAGCAGCTGATGGATAATCCGGAACTGACAAAAGAGATTTTAAAAGATGGAATAAAGATATAGGGATAACATTAAAAATGACAGCTATTAATAATAACACAATAAGCTAAAAGACCTTGACATTTCCGCTATTTCGGTATTATCATATCAAGGTAAAGGCAATGAACGTGCACAGTAAGATTCTATTTTCCTGACAGAGAGGGAAGCCCACCGGCTGAAAAGCTTCCTGAGGTTCAAGCAGAATCGAAATTCCCACGCGAGCCGCATACCGGAAGAAT
>ERZ1023690.216-NODE-216-length-11549-cov-59.843397_pt1 | contig 11549 bp, 7 predicted proteins | sample MGYA00380347_ERZ1023690 | MGnify/ENA primary metagenome ERZ1023690 (study PRJEB33179, sample SAMN07449029) | human gut metagenome | biome: Human-gut; feature: Human associated habitat; material: Faeces | host: Homo sapiens | place: India:Kasaragod | collected...
GTATCTTTTTGTATTTCAATTGGCTCTATTTCCAACTGATCAAAAATTATTTTATCTGAATTGCAAATTTCATTCTTGAATTTAGAGATATTTTTATTAGAAGCATTATTCAAATATACGACAATTCTATTTTGAATAGGTCTGATACCAACAGCAACCCACCCAATTTCGTCTCGCAATGCAGCTTTCTTGGCAAAAGATACTTTCAATTTAGCGTTTAATTCTTTTAATTCTTGAAGAGAATAAGTACAAGATACAAATGTCACATTTGAATCCGTGCCTAGTCTTTTCTTTATATCTTCTATTCCTTTTGGACTTCCATTTTTGACCATGACAATAAGTTTATTTGCCTTGACATATGAGCCTCCAAAATATTCTGGTGTTATTATGTCATCAGATGTTGTGTTGTTTTTCCTTACTGCAACATTTGCATAAGAATCATATAACTTTTCATTAAGTTGTTCTATGTTGCTTGCATAAGAAGGACTACACTTATTACTATTCTCTGCACAAGAAGAGATAAATCCTAAAAGGATTAAAGAGAAGATTGTAAAGTATAAATTCTTACTATTCATAGTTGATAAAATTTAATAATACTACAGCATGGGTTAGTTCCACCCATCGAGTCGGACTCATCGTAAAAACATTTGAGCCCGCTTCTTTCAAAAGGGGATCGAATTCGCCCCCTTAAAATTAGGGTTGTTCAACTGCTCCAAAAGTCCCAAGTACTCTAAGGTATTTTTGGTACGCAACCAATTCTTTACCACATCTTTGGGCTCAATGGGATTCTTCTGCCTTGCTATATCGGTAATGCAGATGTAATCAACACCATCCTTGGTTAGCGTCTTTACCGTTTGGTTTCTTACAATAATCTTTGCCATAAGATATTTGTTTTTGCATTCATTTTTAGTTTTTTGCGTTGTCGGTTTCCCGATTGCGAATGCGAATATACGAAAAAAATCGCTAAAATGGGAAGAAAAGAATAAAAAACAGATGAAATTCCGAAATAAAACTTGTTTTTCTCGTATTTTATGGGTTAAATACGTACTTTTACAAAACAAAGCCATAGGTCCACAAAAAACACGCTACCTCCAGCCATACTTTTGAAATATTATGCTTATCTTTGCACCAAACTTATCAGTATGGAAGAATATCTCATCATATCAAATGCCAACTTCTTGCTCAGAGTGGCTTCCGAACAGATAGCATACGTCTGTTCGGAAGGAAGCTATTGCAATCTCCGACTCACCAACGGCGATGAATACACCTTCTCGTTCAACCTTGTGACCTTTGAGAAGAAAATAGTAGAGCAACTTGCCCAAACGGCGCACTTCTTCGCTCGTGTTGGCAGAAACTACATTATTAATAGTCAGCATATTTTCAGCATCAACCTCAACACTTCAGAACTAGTTTTGTACAACGAACGTTTTTGCGAGAAATTCACTCTGCACGTCAGCAAGGAACCACTCAAACAATTAAAAGTACTTTTAGACAACTCCATAAAATCGTAAAAGGTATGAAAGAAAAAAACAATCAGGAAGAAACTTATTTCTTGGGCAAAGCACAGGAAACAAGATACACAAAATCTCATATATATAAAAAGGTATTTGGGATAGCCGCTTGCGTGATAGCAATAATAGGTATAACCATCGTCCTTATGTTCAAACCGCAAAGCGTATCACAACCTCATGTGTTAAAGACGATAGCTGTTTTACCGGAAGGTGGTCAGATGCCAATCTTCAACGGCAATGGCGACATCAACGATTTCCTAAGATGGGTGATGACAAACATCCAATATCCTAAAGGATTGGAAGACAAGCCTGCGCGAGTCGTCATCAACTTCACCGTTCAAAAGGATGGAACATTGGGATTGTTTAAAGTTCTCGAAGCTCCCAAAGAAAAAGCCTACGAGCAGACTGTGATTGAACTTCTCAAGAAAAGTCCCCATTGGAAGCCTGCCCGACTCTCCGATGGCGAGGAAGTCAACATGGAGTTTACCTTGCCTGTCGTTTTCACTCCCGAAGTAAGAAAGAAATAATCTGCAAAAACGATGAAACAGTTTAGATTGATCCTTATATTATGGCTATGTATGGCAATGAATGCCAAGGCCAACGAGACCACAGCTAATCTACTTCAACAAGGAGATAGCTGTTTGAGTAGATATGATGTATTTCATGCAACCCAATACTACCAAAAGTATCTGGAAGCAAATCCATCTCACCTGGGAGCACGCAGAAAACTGGCTTCCTGCTATCGGAAAGTAGGCAACTACACCGCCTGCATTTCTTGCCTAGACAAGATTCCATCAGATAGCATCAACCACGAAGACATGCGAATGTTCTATTATGCATATCTCAATCAGAACAACAATGACAAGATTTCTCTCTGGGGGGAACGCATCGCATTCTTATTCCCTTACGACTGTGAAATTATCGCTTCGCTTGCCGTGCATTACAATGGGGTGAACAAACCAGACAGAGCAGAAAAAGTGACGAAGAATTACATTTCTCAATGTGATTCCACGAACTTATATGTCAACAAGGAATATGCCTATTCCCTATTCATGCAATTCAAATACGATGAGGCTATACCCTTGTATGAGAAACTGATAGCGCAAGGATTTGATAATTTCGAATCCAATTTCATCCTTGGTCTCTGTTATGAGGACCTGCCGGACAATGAAAAAGCGCTGAAACATTACCAGAAAGCAGTTCAGTTCAAAAACGACAATGCCACTTGCCTTTTCCATTTGGCTTTGATAGAGAAATCCTTCTGCATGGATTCACTGTCCATGGCTCATTTCAACCAGTCGTTAGAAGTCTCCCTACCCAAAGACAGAGCTTTGCGAACCTATAAATGGCTAGCCGACTTGCATTTCCAGCATCACAGATATGCAGACGCTGCCCGTGACTTTGAGTTATGCACCTTATACGATGAGAAAGATAATCCTCTCAACTATTACAATGCCGCCCAAATGTTCATCGCTTCCAAAAACAAGCTGAAAGCGAAACTGTATCTCCAGTTGTTCTTAGCAAATGCAAACAGACTGGAAGATAAAAAAGAGGCAGTACAACTCATATCCAAAGCCAAAGAGCAACTCAAGCAATAACCATCAAACAAACATAAACACATGAAAATAAATTTTATCTTAGGTTCAGCATTATTGCTGAGCCAGCCCCTTTGCGCTCAAAACGAAGAGGCAAAAGACACGCTTACCGCCCAGATGATGATACAAAACCTGCCCGAGGTTTTCGTCAAGGCGACACGTCCTATCGTCAAGGCAGAAAGAGGACAGTTGGTTTACAACATGCCACTGCTCATAGAGAAAATGCCGGCAGACAACGCTTATGATGCCCTTACCCGAATACCAGGAGTAAACGAACTAAACGGCAACATTAATTATGCAGGAAAGGAACTGACTCTCATCATCAACGGCAAACCAACCACGCTCAATTACGCACAACTGGCAGAGCGATTAAAAGCCATGCCCGCATCACAATTAGCCAAAGCCGAAGTGATGCTGGCAGCGCCAGCACGCTTACATGTTCGTGGAATGGTCATCAACCTGATTACCAAAGACTATGTAGGAAAGAACCTGCTTTCAGGACAAATACAAAGCATCTGGAGCCAAAGCAAATACGGAGAAGGGAAAGGCAAAGCCAACCTGCTGTTCCAAAAAGGAAAATTCGGTCTGGATGCCATGTATTCATTTACAGATGGAACATCATACGGCGAGACTACTACCAATGCCAATCATCCCCTTCAAGGGAAACGAGTAGCGTATTATGACAAGGCCTCACAGAAAACCCTTGGATTGACTCACAACTATCGCTTGGGACTGAGTTATGCATTTGCTGATAACCACCAGCTATCCCTGGCATATACAGGAAAATGGGACAGCAGTCATCCTCATCATGAAACGATGGGAACAGGCACATCCCAGCAACAGGGCAATGAGCATACCTACCTGCACAATGTAGATGCTAACTACAATCTGCCCTTCGGACTACAAATAGGCATATCCTATCTCAACTACCAAAATCCCAGCCAGCAATATCTGGAAGGAACAATACTTGACGAAGAGCGTATTCTATACACAAACAGCAAGCAGGTAATAGACAAATGGCTTTTCACCGCCGATCAATCCCACTCATTGAAGAAGGGTTGGGAGCTGTCGTATGGTATGAAATTCCAAAACAGCAACAACAGAAGCTACCAAGCCACGACCAACAAGGATGGAGCAGACATTCCAGATGCAACCAGCCAGGTGAATATCGAAGAAAGAATCTTGAGTTTCTATGGCGGCATAAGCAAACAGATAAACGAGCGAATCAGCTTGGAAGCCTCTGTCGAAGCGGAGCAGTACCATTCTCCACAATGGAACAAATGGCATATTTACCCCACACTTAATGCATCGTGGAAAGCCAATCCTGGCAACATACTCAACTTATCCTTCAGTTCCAGCTCACAGTTTCCTAGCTATTGGTCAACTATGAGCAGCATTTACTATGCCTCTACCTATATGGAGATATGGGGAAATCCTCATCTCAAGCCTTACTCTACATACGAGACCAACCTGATGTGGACAATCAAAAGTCGCCATACATTGATGGCATTTGCAGAGTTCCGACCCAACTATTCTGTGCAGTTGCCTTATCAGGCTACCGACCACCTGGCAGTCATTATGAAGGAGACCAATTTCGACTATAATCATACTATAGGCATTAGAGCATCGACGACTTTCGGTATAGGCAATTGGATGAACGGAAGTGTTTCGGCAACAGGAATCTACAGACATGACAAGAGTAACGATTTCTTTGACTTGCCCTTCAATCGCAAACATATCTCTGCCATTCTTGCCGGAAATCTATCCGCCCAGCTTAGCCGAAGCCATCACATCCATTTCATACTTAACCCATTCTATCAGTCGAAAACCATTCAAGGACTCTATGACATCAAATCAGTCTTTCTCTTGATTGCTATGTTGAGATGGGCTTCCGATAATGATAAATGGAGCATTGTGGTTAAAGGCAGCAACATCTTCAACGAGGGATTCTCTACAAAATCAGTACAAGGCAATCAAGACTATCACATGAACATCAAGCAAGATTGGTCATCAGCCTCCATCTCCATCATCTATAAGATAGGCAAGTACAAGGAGAAGAGAACCAAGGACGTGGATACTTCCAGAATGGGAGTAAACTAGCGAATTTCTTGAAAAATCGTCAGTAAACAAGCGTACTTTCTTAAAAAATCGTCTATAAACTGCTCTTTTTTCTGATAAAAGTAGTATCTTTGCACCATAATTGCATTTTAACTATAAGACGACAATGAAAATAACAATTATCGGAGCAGGTGCTATGGGCGGTGCCATGGCAGAAGGACTCTTGCAGAGCGAGAAGTTCACTCCATCAGATATTACGGTATCTGACCATAACCAACCAGTATTGGATCACTTCGCAAGCGAAGGAGCCAGCGTAACTCTCGACAACCAGTTGGCTTGCCATGGCGCAGACATCATCTGCGTGGTAGTAAAGCCATGGTGCGTAGAGAAGACATTAAAGGGAATCAAGGATGCACTCAACTACAAGAGTCAGAAACTCGTAGTGGTAGCAGCCGGTGTGCCATCAGCCAACATCAAGGAGTGGCTGGACAAGGATGGCATCACCCCAACCTTCTTCCTCGTGATGCCAAACATCGCCATCGCCTACAAACAGTCGATGACCTTCATCACTCCTGTAGATGCATCTGCCCCAGAAATCCAGCAGATTACAGAAATCTTCGATGAATTGGGCGAAAGCCTCATCATGGAAGAACGTCTCTTCCCAGCAGCTACCGCTATGTCGTGTGCCATCGCTTACGCCATGCGCTATGTAAGAGCCAATGTAGAAGGTGGCGTAGAGATGGGCTTCAAGGCAAAGGATGCCCAAAAGATTGTCTTGCAGACCATCAAGGGTGCCGTAGAACTGCTTCAGGAAACTGGCGAACACCCAGAGGCTGCCATTGATAAAGTAACAACTCCTGGCGGCTGCACCATCAAGGGCCTCAATACCATGGAACAAGGCGGCTTTACCAGCGCAGTAATCAATGGTTTGCTGGCAGGAAAGAAATAAGAAAATGATACAATGAATGCTGCACAGATTACTTTATTTGTGCAGCATTTTCGTTTTTATAAGCACAAAGAGTTATAAAAACGTAAGTTTTTTGAGCCGTTTTAAATATTTTTCGTATCTTTGCGCTTACATTTCGAAATTGCCCATCAGCAACTGTTCGATGTATTATCAAAGCAAACAATAAAAAGAATATTTTATGGACGAAGCAATCAAACAAATCGGTGAAAGGCTGAAAGGTCTCCGCGAGGTTCTCAATATTCCTGCCGAGGAAATTGCAGAACTGTGCGAAATCAGTCTTGATCATTACCTCAAGATAGAATCCGGTGAGGCGGATCCTTCTGTTTATCGCCTGTCAAAAATCTCTAAGCGATACGGCATTGACCTCGACGTATTGCTCTTCGGCGAGGAACCTCGCATGAAGGGATACTACGTAACCCGCAAGGGACAGGGACCGGAGATTGACCGCAACAACCAGTATAAATACCAGAGCCTTGCCGTAGGATTCAAGGATAGAAAGGTGAATCCGTTCATGGTACAGGTAGATCCGTTGCCAGGCGACAAGAAGCCGAACAAGAACGGACACGACGGACAGGAATATGATTATGTGATAGAGGGACAGCTCGAAGTAACCATCGAAGAAAAAGTGATGGTGCTGAACCCTGGCGACAGCATCTACTTCGACAGTAGTAAATCACACTGCTTCCGCTCACTCAACAATGAGCCAGCCAAGTTCCTTTGTATAATTATCTAGAAGAGTAACTATGATCGAGAGATTTCTAAAACAGACAAAATTCACTTCAGAGCAAGACTTCAAGGAGCATCTGGAGTTTATCATACCAGAAGATTTCAACTTTGCCTACGACGTGATGGATGAATGGGCAAAGATCAAACCAGACCACGTGGCGCTGCTTTGGGCAAGTGAACGTGGCGAAGAAATCCGTTTTACATACAAGGACCTGAAGGAGCAGAGCGACAAGGCTGCTGCTTACTTCCAGAGTCTCGGCATCGGTCACGATGATAAGGTGATGCTGATTCTGAAACGTCACTATCAGTGGTGGCTTGCCATGCTCGGTCTCCACAAGTTGGGTGCCGTAGCCATCCCAGCTACCCACATGCTTACCAAGCACGACATCGTTTACCGCAACAATGCAGCAAGCGTGAAGGCTATCATCTGCTGCGGCGATGATTACGTGGTAGAGCAGGTTAATCAGGCAATGCCAGAGAGTCCGACTGTCAAGACTTTGATTAGTATCGGTCCGGATATCCCTGAAGGTTTCCACGACTGGATGAAGGAATGGAACGAATGTGCTCCTTTTGTTCGCCCAGAACATGTAAACTCTAATGAGGATACCCTGCTGATGTACTTCACATCGGGAACCACAGGTGAGCCAAAGATGGTGGCACACGATCACCTCTATGCGCTCGGTCATCTGACCACGGGTGTATATTGGCACAATCTCCACGAGAACTCCATCCACCTTACCGTAGCCGATACCGGTTGGGGCAAGGCTGTATGGGGCAAGCTCTACGGACAATGGTTTGCCGGAGCTACCGTCTTCGTCTTCGACCACGAGAAGTTTACAGCGGATAAGATCATGCGCCAGATTGAGAAGTATCACATCACCTCTTTCTGTGCCCCTCCTACTATCTACCGCTTCATGATTCAGGAGGATTTCTCTAAGTATGATCTCAGCAGTCTTGAATACTGCACCACAGCGGGTGAGGCAATGAACCCATCCGTGGCAGAGACCTTCCAGAAGCTAACTGGTGTTCAGATTTACGAGGGCTTCGGACAGACCGAGACCACCATGACATTGGGAACCTTCCCTTGGATCAAGCCAAAGCCAGGAAGCATGGGCAAGCCAAACCCACAATATGATGTTCACATCCTTCGCCCAGACATGACGGAATGCGAAGATGGTGAAAAGGGCGAGATTTGCATCCGCATCGGCGATGACAAGCCTATCGGTCTCTTCAAATATTACTATCGCGATGAAAAGCAGACCAAATCGGTTTGGCACGATGGTTTCTATCATACAGGTGATATGGCTTGGCGTGATGAGGAAGGCTACTTCTGGTTTGAGGGAAGAATCGACGACGTGATCAAGAGTTCGGGTTACCGCATCGGTCCTTTCGAGGTAGAGAATGCCCTGATGACTCACCCTGCCGTAGTAGAGTGCGCCATCACCGGTGTGCCAGACCCAATCCGCGGTATGGTAGTCAAGGCTACCGTTGTACTGAAGGATGAATACAAGAGTATGGCGGGTCCAGATCTCGTCAAGAAGTTGCAGGATCATGTGAAGCATGAGACTGCTCCTTATAAATATCCTCGCATCATCGAATTCGTAGATGAACTGCCAAAGACCATCTCCGGCAAGATTCGAAGAGTAGAGATTCGGGAAAAAGACAATAAAAAGAAATAATGATTGAAGGGGCAAGGAATTTGAAACAACAGATTCCTTGCTCCAACTAAATATCGGCATAAAATGGGAAAAAGAATCGTAGTAAAGGTGGGCAGCAACGTGCTGACCCGAGAAGACGGAAAACTGGATGTAACGAGAATGTCGGCGATTGTGGATCAGATTGTCTGGCTCAGAAAACACGACTATGAGGTGATTCTGGTATCTTCTGGTGCCGTGGCTGCCGGAAGAGCCGAACTGCATGTTGACCATCATTTGGACAGCGTGGAGCAACGCCAGTTGTTCTCTGCCATCGGACAGGTGAAACTCGTAGGTCTCTATTACAACCTTTTCCGTGAATATAAAATAAAGATAGGTCAGGTATTGACCATGAAGGAGAATTTCGGTGCCGAAGAGCAGTATAAGAACCAGGAGGCCTGCATGCAGGTGATGCTGGAAAACAACGTACTCCCTATCGTCAACGAGAACGATACCGTGTGCATCACCGAGCTGATGTTTACGGATAACGATGAGTTGTCTGGCTTGATTGCCAAGATGATGAATGCCGACACCTTGATTCTATTAAGTAATGTGGATGGCATCTACAATGGCGACCCAAGCGAGCCTACCACCCGCATCATCCCATCGGTTTATTACGACCGTGACATCAGCGAGTATATCCTTGCCAGCAAGAGCAGTCACGGCAGAGGCGGCATGACATCAAAAGTAAAGACCGCTCACGACGTAGCCAATGCCGGCATCAAGGTAATCATTGCCAACGGCAATACGCCAAACATCCTCATCAATCTGAAGGAGCATCCGATGGAGACCCTTCATACTGAGTTTGTGGCAAGACCGCTAAACAAGTAAAATCATTAGGGATAAGAAATACAGAAACCTAAAAAAGCAGCAAGCCTATTATAGACTTTGCTGCTTTTTGTTTTCATTATGAATAGTTGATAAGTTATTCTAATACCAATACATGGCTCGTTCCATCGGTCTGGCTGAATACATTCAAGCCGACTTTCATCAGATAGTCACCGCTGTACTGCTTGCCATTGCACTCCAAATCAGACTCCTTTCCAGGCATCAGATTAGTCTCCTTTACGGTATAAACCTTATCGGCATCCAATCCCTGCATCTTCACATTCATCACAGGCTCCTTGTAGCGTGGATGCAAGTCGTATGCAAAGAGAACGGCACGCTGCTTGTCCTTACTTACATAGTTAATGGCACAATGGTTGCCTTCGTAAGGAGAAACCAGGCGATACTGGTCGCCCTCAAGAATCATAGGCTTCATGCTATCGTAGTTCTTGACAGCATTCTGCACAAACTTGTAGTCATCACCAGAAAGCGACTTGAGGTCGATATCAAAGCCCAACTTACATGAACTGCAAACATCGGTGCGGAACTTCACACTGGTATTCTTGTTCCAGTTGGTTACATGCGAACCCATAGTCTTGGCTGGGAAGAACTTAGACAGACTCCACTGGATGTAGAGGCGCTCGTATGGATCAGTATCGTCTGAACACCAGAACTCAGTGAAATACTTCAGCATCTCATAATCCATTCTGCCGCCACCGCCAGAGCAGAGCATCATCGGCAACTTAGGATACTTGTTATGAATACGGGTAAGCACCTTGTAGATACCACGCACATGATCAATATAGAAATTACCCTGATTCTCCTTATGATATGGAGAATAGATATTGGTAATCACACTGTTGCAGTCCCACTTGAAGTAAGCCACATCCGGATTCTCTGTCATGATGCGATCCACGATGCCGAACACATAATCCTGTACCTTAGGATTACTGATATCAAGTACCAGCTGGTTGCGGTAATAATAGGTATCACGCTTTGGCTGCATGATGACCCAGTCAGGATGCTTCTCGAAGAGTTCACTCTTAGGATTCACCATCTCTGGCTCAATCCAAATACCAAACTTTACACCAGCCTTCTTGGCATCTCTTACCAATCCAGGTATTCCATCAGGCAGTTTGCTCTTGGTAGCCTCCCAGTCGCCGAGACCTGCATGGTCGTCCTTACGAGGATACTTGTTGGCAAACCAACCATCATCAAGCAAGAACATATCTACACCCAGGTCCTTGGCATCCTTCATCAACTCAGCAAGACTCTGCTGGTTGAAGTCGAAGCCGGTATTCTCCCAGTTATTCAAGAGCGTAAGGCGATCTTCCATACCCATGTTTACCTGATACTGGCGAGCCCAATTGTGCAAATTACGGGAAGCCTCACCGATACCATTATCGCTCATAGCAAAGATAAACTCAGGGGTAGTGAATGTCTCACCAGCCTTCAGCTTATAGTTAGAGGCGTATGGATTGATGGCAGGAATAACACGAAGGGCTCCCACGTTATCTACCTCGAAGGTAAAGCGGAAGTTGCCAGGCCATCCGATGGTTCCAAGCATCACCTTGCCCTCATTCTCCTTGGCAGGCTCATCGAATCCCAGTTCAAAGAAAGGCTCCTCCTGCATGGCTGCACGGGTACCCAACTTGGTATCAACAATTTTCTTACCAGCAGTCAACTGGCAAGTCTCAGGCTGTCCTTCCTTAGCCCAGTCGCTATGATAATTGGTAACGAAATACTTGTTTGCCTTGAAATAAAGCATTGTAGAGCTATATCTCCAAAGCGTAACCGGAGCTTTCTCCTTATGAGAGATTTCGCTCCATGCCTTGATGACGTTCTCCTTAGGATAAGCTGCATAGTGGAGCTTCACAGTCAGCGGATATACCTTGTCCTTAAGAGTGATGATGGTCTCAACACCTCCACTGATAGCCTTTTCTTCAGAAGACTGATAATATAAATAGGTGGTCATATTACCATCTGCATGGGTCACCGCCACTGCTGGCTCGAAGAAATCTTCAGCACCAGAGGTTGCATAAACCTCATGACCTCGCTGGCAGACGGCACCATCAGAGGCCGCATATACATCCCACTTCATCTGATTGTAATCAGAAGGATTCTTCAACTTGTCACCCAGATACACTTGGTAGAGGCGACCCTTAGGAGAAAC
>ERZ1023690.218-NODE-218-length-11514-cov-51.972772_pt1 | contig 11514 bp, 10 predicted proteins | sample MGYA00380347_ERZ1023690 | MGnify/ENA primary metagenome ERZ1023690 (study PRJEB33179, sample SAMN07449029) | human gut metagenome | biome: Human-gut; feature: Human associated habitat; material: Faeces | host: Homo sapiens | place: India:Kasaragod | collected...
ACTGCCGAAGGTATCCTCGAAGGAAAAGACCTCTCAGGCATCACAGTATTCAAGGGTATTCCGTTCGCTGCCCCTCCGGTAGGAAATCTCCGCTGGAAGGCTCCGCAGCCTGTACAGAAATGGCAGGGCGTTCGCGAGGCCAAGGAGTTCGGACCGAACCCGATGCAGGAACCTCTCTTCGGCGATATGAACTTCGGTACGAAGACCAACAGCGAGGATTGCCTCTACCTTAATATATGGACACCGGCAAAGACCATGAAGGAGCATCTGCCGGTACTCATTTATTTCAACGGCGGAGGACTGATGGCGGGTAGCGGAAGCGAACCTCGATATGCGGGCGATGCGATGGCACGCAAGGGCATCATCTCCATCACAGCCAACTATCGTGAGGGCATCTTCGGATTCTTCGCCCACCCACAGCTCTCTAAGGAAACATCCTACAAGGGTTCCGGCAACTATGGATTCATGGACCAGGTGGCTGCCATCCAGTGGGTAAAGGATAACATCGAGGCTTTCGGCGGCGACCCTAACCGCATCACCATCGTAGGCGAATCGGCAGGTTCCATGTCGGTCAGCGCCCTGATGGCTTCCCCTCTCTGTCAGGGACTCTTTGCCCAGGCAATGGGTTCCAGTGGTTCGGTGATGGGATTCAAGAAGGTGGCTACACAGAAGGAAGCCGAGGAGAAAGGAGTGCAGCTTGCCCAGAAAATAGCCGAGAAGATGGGTAAGGAAACCGGAAAGAAGGTGAAAAAGAACGTAGGCATGAAGAATCTCAACGAGCTTCGTGCCCTGCCTGCCGAGGAACTGATGAAACTGGCGGGCGTAAGAGCGGTTCCGGTCTATAACATCGACGGATATTTCATGAAAGAACAGCCTGTAGAGGTCTTTGCCAAAGGCGATCAGACCAAGGTACCTCTGCTCATTGGCGGCAACAACCAGGAGATGACTCCATTGGCGGTATTGATGGGCAAGCAGCCAACCGTTGAGAATCTGAAAGCTGGCGCCAAGGCTACATTTGGAGAAGAGAACATCGAAGAACTCTTCCGCCTCTACGGCATCAACAGCGATAAGGATGTATTGGAGCAGCCGGGCGTGAACCTAGCTTCGGATATCTTCCTCGATTATTCTACATGGAAGTGGGGCAACATGCACAAGCTGACCGGCGGACAGCCTGTTTACCGCTACCGCTATTGCCATCCTCGTCCTGCTATGGCCATCAAGGGCAAGGTGGCTGCATTGGCTGGCGGCGTGGTAGATGCCAAGGAAGATGCGGCTCCTGCGCCACAAGACAAGGGAGCCGTTCATTCTGCCGACATCGAGTATGCAATGGGTACATTGCCAACCAACCGCGTGTTCAACTGGCAGCCGGAGGATTATATGATCAGCGACATCTTCAGCCAGTATTACGTCAATTTCGTAAAGACCGGCAATCCGAATGGTCTGGGTCTGCCTGAGTGGCCATCCACCAACGGCAAGGCAGTAGCCCCTGTGCTTCAGATAGACGTGAATACCGTCGTAAAAACTGATGCCCAGATGGAGAAGCGCTATGATTTCATAGACAAACTGTTTTGGAAGAAGAAATAATTCTCTCATTACATTGAATCAATCGGAATACAGATTTCATTGAATAAACCAGAAATAGAGATGTTTCAGAAATTCATTATCAACAGAGACGGAGTACTGAAGTTCGGGCGTGTCTACCTGCACCGTGACATGCTGTCACCCGGCGAGCAATGCACCTACGGGGGCGGTTTGTGGAAGATAGATGAAGGCAGAGGCGCCATCGTGCTCTACGGCAGAAGTTTCGACTTCGGTCCTCCCGATTTCGACTTTGTGAAACAGATAGACTGGACGGGCTTGGGCGGCACCCCTCGCCCGCTCTTCTATCTGCCTCATTGGCCTAGCGAAGAAGAGATTGTGCCAGTCATCATCAATTAAGAAAATAGTATAATATTCTATAATTTTCTGTGTAAAACTTGCGGATAACAGAATAAAACACTATTTTTGCGAAGAGAAATCCTTCTCGGGGAAAGTGCTCTCTAAGAGAAGAGATTTCGTAAATAAGTAACAATTAAAAAGCAGTATAGTATGAAAAAGAAATTAGTTTTGACAGCAGCCGTCATCGCTGCATTGTCAGTTGTCTCCTGCAATGGCAAGAAGACAAATAGCCAGGGGGCTGACCAGGATAGCCTCAGTTATGCTGAAAATGATTCGCTCAATTCCAACGATGTCATTCTCGATTCCATTGCCGGCACCTATGAGGGTACTCTCCCTGCTGCCGACTGTCCGGGCATCAAGACCGTTTTGACGCTCAACGCCGACAGCACCTATCAGTACTCAGCCGACTATCTGGAGCGCAAGGATGGTCACGACGAAGCGAGCGGTATCTTCAAGGTATTGGCTAACAACGTGGTAGAAATCACCCGTCCATCGAGCGGCGAGACATCTTACTACAAGGTAAAGGATGCCAACAGCCTCATCATGACCGATTCGCTGGGCAATGAGCCTGAAGGCGCCATGGCTAAGCACTATGTGCTGACTAAGAAAAGGTAAAAGGGTAAAAAGGTAAAAGGGTAAAAAGAGCACCCTAGCGTAACATTCCGCTAGGCTCTTTTTACCCTTTTACCTTTTTACCCTTTTTACCTTTAAAACGCCTTTTTTGCCGGTTCTCACAGCGCCATTATTACAAACCTGTTACATTCCTGCCTTTCAAGTTAAAATCAATTAAGTTTTGCACCGGAACCTTCGCTATTCCAGATATTTTTCCTAATTTTGCGCCCACGTTTCTAAAGGATGAAATGATTGGTAAGATTCAACGATAAATAAGGTGTTATATACTAAATAGATTAAGGATAAAGAAAAATGGAACATGTTTTTACTGAATCGATGTTTTTGGTGGGATTCGTGATTTTCATCGCCGCCATACTCGTATTAGACATGCTGGTCATCGACCGAAAGGCGCATGTGGTTTCTATCAAGGAAGCAGGTTCATGGACGGCTGTATGGATTATTCTCGCGCTCGCCTTCGCCGTATTCATCTATTTTCATGGCGACATGGTGCACGGCATCGAGAACTTCGACGACCTGAAGCTGATAGCCTCGCGCTATGCTTCGCATCTCAAACTGGACCCGAACGACTATGAGGGGAGTCTGCAGCAATACCGGCACTATATGACCATCTCCTACATCTCGGGTTATCTGATAGAGAAAACGCTCTCGGTTGATAATCTCTTCGTGATGATGATGATTTTCACCTCGTTCGGAGTGGACAAGAAAGATTACCAGCACGTACTGAACTGGGGTATCCTGGGAGCCATAGTGCTGCGCTTCGTCTTCATCTTCGCGGGTGCTGCGCTCATCAGCCGGTTCGCCTGGATATTGCTCGTATTCGGAGGATTCCTGGTTTACAGCGGTGCCAAGATGTTCCTCAATAGGAACAAGAAGGAGGAAATCAATGCCCTGGAGCATCCGGTAGTGAAGTTCATGCAGAGGCGCCTGCATCTGGGGCCGCTGGTGATGACGGTGGTGTTCATCGAGTTCTGCGACTTGATTTTCGCCTTCGACAGCATCCCAGCCGTATTCTCGGTATCGCTCGACCCGTTCGTGGTGTTCTTCTCGAATATCTTCGCCATCCTGGGCTTGCGTGCCCTCTTCTTCCTGCTGGCAGCGATAGCAGACAAGTTCCGCTATCTGAAGGTGGGTGTGAGTGTGCTGCTGGTGTTCATCGGTGTGAAGATGCTCATCCACGATTTCTTCGAGATTGATGCTGTCAGTTCGCTGGTATTCATCATCCTCGTACTGCTCGTCAGCATCGGGGCTTCGGTGGTGATTCCGCAGAAACAGGAAGCGTTGGAAAATACGAAATAAGCAAACCATTCGTAAAGGAGATTATCATCAGGTAATCTCCTTCCAGGAAAACATAAAAAGGGCGATTGCTATTCCCTACGCAAGGGATAAGCAATCGCCCTTATCTTTTATGAGCTCAGTTTAGAAAGAAGAGTAAATGAATTGGCTTTCCCTTCGGCCGCCGAACTTTGTTTTTTCACTCTTCCCTCTTCACTCAATTTACTTCCAAGGATTCTCTGTTGGGTAAGGCAGGCTAGCTGGCTGGTTGTAAGCGATATCCTTGATGCCGAGATACTTGAATACCTCGAACAAGGTCTTACCTACGTGAGAGAATGCTACGGCTCCGTGGTGTGGATAACCCTTCTGAATCAATACGTGACGATAGAAGCGGCCCATCTCGTTGATGGCGAAGATACCGATACCACCGAATGAACGGGTAGGAACATCGAGAACCTCACCCTCTGCGATGTAGCTGCGGAGGTTACCCTCAGAATCGCACTGCAGACGGTAGAATGTGATGTCAGAAGCTGCGATATCACCCTCCAAAGTACCACGGGTGAAGTCTGGTTTACCACCATTCTCCAACAAACGGTTCTGGATGAGCTGATACTTAATCTTACGGCTAGAGCACATCTTGCACTGTGGAGTGTTACCGCAGTGGAAGCCCATGAAGGTATCAGTCAACTTATAATCGTACTTGCCCTTGATGTCCTCATCATAGATATACTGAGGAACTGAGTTGTTGATATCGAGCAATGTAACGGTATCGTCAGAAGCACACATACCGATGTACTCAGAGAGTGCACCATAGATATCTACCTCGCAAGCTACAGGAATGCCGCGGCTAACGAGACGGCTGTTTACATAGCAAGGCTCGAAACCGAACTGGCTTGGGAATGCAGGCCAACACTTGTCTGCGAATGCTACATACTGGCGAGAACCCTTGTGAGCCTCTGCCCAGTCGAGCAATGTCAACTCAAACTGTGCCATTCTGCGGCTGAGGTCAGGATAGTAGCAGCCTTCGCCCATCTCCTTGGCCATATCAGCGCAAACCTCATCGATACGTGGGTCGTTCTCGTGCTCCTTGTAAGCTACGAGAAGGTCGAGCTCTGAGTTCTCCTCAATCTCAACACCGAGTTCGTACAAGCCCTTGATAGGAGCGTTGCAAGCGAAGAAGTCCTGTGGACGTGGACCGAAGGTGATAATCTTCAAGCCCTTCAAACCGATGATAACGCGAGCTACTGGTACGAAGTCCTGAATCATCTTAGCTACGTCCTCTGCTGTACCTACAGGATACTCAGGGATGTAACCCTTCAGGTGGCGCATGCCGAGGTTGTAAGAGCAGTTGAGCATACCGCAGTAAGCGTCGCCACGACCATTGATCATGTCGCCGTCACCCTCTGCAGCTGCAACAAACATGCAAGGACCATCGAAGTTCTTTGCAATCAAAGTCTCAGGAGTCTCAGGACCGAAGTTACCGAGGAATACAACCAAAGCGTTGCAGCCCTGCTCTTTCACTTCGCCCAAAGCCTTGAGCATATCTTTCTCGTTCTCAACTGTAGTCTGGCAGTTGAAAATTTCACCCTTGTACTCTTTTACGATGTTCTCACGGCGCTGAGTAGAAAGCGCGATTGGAAAACAGTCACGGCTAACGGCAATAATACCGAGCTTTACTTGTGGAATGTTGTTGCTTACCATAATTTTAGTTTATTACTTAAGTTTTTGTATAAATTGCTTATATTTATTGATTCTTTTCTAATTTGTTTGGCTGACAATTATTCATTGTTCCGAGCACAAAGGTACAAATATATTTTGTATCACCAAGCGTTTTAAGGAATTTTTAATTCAAAAAAATGGCGCAAAATCGAAATTCTGCGCCAAATGTAACATATGATAAAGTTCTTGATACATTTCATACATGTCTCTATTATCATCTGATACCCCTTTTCTGCCTTAACATCTTCTTTAATATCTTCGCAGCGGGCGGTACCGGATGGTGTAAATCTGATTGAAGTACTCCTTCCAGCTGTTCGGCTCCTTGTCGTCATCACGCACGATGCGGATGCCGTAGAATCGGGTACCAGTCTCCTTGTATTCCCGGAATCTCGACAACAGCTGCTGTGGCGGATCTGGAATCAGGAAGTCGGTAATCCAAAGCACATCGGCATTCACGTAATGAAGACCATCGTTGTCGAGAAGGTCGAACATCTGGGTCATCATCTTCTTTGCCGATGTTCCGCCTCCGATAAATGGAAGGTGGGTTGTGGTAGGCTGCCGCCGGATGCCTCGCCCGGTATGCGCCTGTCCATCTCCGTCGGAAGGAGCTGCATCTGCTTCGGCTGATTCCATCATAGTGATTCCGATTCTCTTCAGGCGCTCTGCCTTCCGCTTCGCCATCAGGTCGATGGCACGGGTACTGACGGAGAAATCTATCAGGAAGCAGTCTCGCTCCAGATCTTCTGCCGTCTCTTCCAGCAGAGAGATGAGTGTTGAGGATATCCTTTCAGGCGTGCCATACATGCTGGCTGAGGTGTCCAGGCAGACAATCATCGGACCCTTGCGGGAGGCATGGGTAAAGCCCAGTTTGCGGGATGGTTTCGACATTTCGCTCTTATAACGGAAGGTCTGGAGTCTTCGCGTGCGATACTTATATATAAAGAGGCCCTCCATATCTTCATCGCTGTACTGTGCCAGTTCAAGCGGGAGAAGGGAGTTGAGATCATCGCCCACGGTAATGCCCTCAATATCGCTACCCGCTGAATGCTCCATCTTCATCTCTACGCCCGATGCGATGGTGAGCCGGTCTTTGCCGTTAGCATCGGCTACTCGTCCCATCTTCGCCACAATTTCCTTGATTTCGGGGTATTTATCCTGAATCTTCACCTGGTTCAGACGGCGTTCAAACTCCGTTTCAGTCCATCCGTTCGTCATCAGTTCCCAGGCTTGTACGGCGCGCTGTTCCGAAACGCCCTTCGTCTTCATGTTGCGGGTTATCTGGTCCATCATGCGCACCAGTCCTGTTTCGAAGTTGTTCTGACGGAGCGAGATGAAGTCCTTCAGCTTGTTCAATACCTGATGGTCGATGCAGACCTTCCAGTCTCTTACCAGCCTTTCCCAGTTTTCGGGTTTCGAAGCCCCGTCTCCAGTCATCAGCTTGAGGAAGAAAGGCTTATCGAACCCATCTTCAGCATGTTCCTGTTCCAGCTGGTCGAGCAAGGGGAGCCACACCAGTTCATCCATCCGCTTGAAGGGAGCCCAATCGAGCACATCATCAGCCCGATGACTCTCGGTCCAGGCACGCTGGCGCTGGAACCGCATGTGGTGGACGCATTCCACGATAAACTTTCCCACGCTATCATAGAACACCTTGCTCTTAATCTTGCTGTTCACCACCTGTCGCACGAATTTCTGCACCTCTTCGCCAGTTGCTTCTATGGTTACTTTCAGGGTAAAGAGATGAATGAGATAATCCTTCAGCGGGTCTTCCTTCAAATTCCAAGGCATGGCGGTGCCTGTCGGATCAGGAATCTTCACCTGTCCCGACTTGCAGAAGTCATCCAGCATCTTCAAGTAATACTGTGCCTCCGCCAAATCCTTGTTATTCTGGTATTTCATAGGAGTAAATCCTTATTTTTTCTCCATCAGATATTCTGCGAAGATTCTTGCAGCACTCTCTACTTTGGCTGCGCAAGGGCGAGACTTGTAATATTCTGCCGTTCTTGCCGAAGCCACATAGCTGGACTGCGCTTTCTCGTGGCCCTTCAAACCGAGGATTTCGGCACAGATGATGCTGCCGTTCTGTTCCTTCGATTTAGCAAGCAAATCCTGCACCACCTTATAGCAGGCCGACTTGCCCTCACGGTCATCCCCCTCGGTCTGTCCGCAATCCAAGCCAACGAGCACCACGATGCCCGAAACGGCACCGCACATCATTCTCATTCTGCCTACTCCACCACCGAAGCCGGCACCAATGCGCTTCGCCATCTCATCATCAAGACCATATAAATCGGCAAAGGCAGCCACTACCGACTGGCAGCAGCCATAGCCCTGCATAAAGTTATCCACCGCCTGGTGAACACGCGCCTCCAACTCAGGAGTCAATATTTTCTGTTCGTTCATCATGTTTTGAGTCTTCTATATTATAATAATGTAATAGGAGGCGATTAAACCTCATAAAGTTTCATCGTATCCTGACGGGTAAATGCCAGCTCCTTATAGAAATCACGGAGATAAGTCGCTATTTCCGCCTTATCATCAGCAGATGCGAAGAGATTCTCGCCCAACTGCCTTTCCAGCGAGCTCAAGCCATCCGAAAGGTTTTCTATCTCTCCCTCGTAATCCCTTCCATCCTCCGGATTCCTGCGTACACGATGATATTTGATGTCCTCAGCAAGCGCATTCTTCATCTCCACGAGTTTATCTGCAAAAGGAGAAAAGAGGGCACGAATCACGATGTTTCGGATAGCATCCCGCTCTTCCGGTTCCTGCCACAGACAATGGTAGATAGGCAGCAAATCGCAGATATCCACCTCTTCCCTATCCTGCATAAAGGCTGAAGTGCGAAGCAGGCGGACGATATTCTTCCATCTTCGGTCACTCACATAGATGTTTCTGCGCTCGGCAGCCTCATCCACATTCACGGTTCTCAGAGATTTACGGATAGCGGAAATTGCATCAAGCACCTCAATTTTCACGCCAATCTTACCGATACGCTCCGTCCATTCTGCATACTCCTCAGCAGTAATAGCATTTGAATTCGCTTTTCCTTCGGCCGCCGAACTTTGTTTTTTCACTCCTCGTTCTTCACTCTTCACTTCCAAGAGCATCGCCCGGAAATTCTTCTCCAGCTTAATCGGTCGGCTTTCTATTCTGATAACGAATCGGTCCCAGAGCGCCTCCAGTCCTTCTCCCTTAGCCGGCAACTCATTGCTTGCCGCCACGAGAAGTTTCAGCGGAAGATGCATCTCCCGATTGCCGTTTCTGAAGATTTTCTCGTTAATCACCGTAAGGAGCGTGTTCTGGATCGCAGGTCCCGCCTTCCAGATTTCATCCAGGAAAACCACATCGGCTGTAGGCAGATACCCCTCCACCGCACGCTCGTAAGTATCCGAAGTCTTCAGTTTCTGAATGCTCACCGGACCGAAGATTTCATCGGGTGTAGAGAATCGTGACATCAGATACTCAAAGCTCTGAGCCTCCCTGAATGCCGTCTTCAACTGTCTGGCCACCATACTCTTTGCCACACCCGGAGGTCCCAGCAGGATGATACTCTCACCTGCCAGAGCTGCCAGGAGCGAGAGCGATATCTCCGTCTCCTTCTCATAAATGCCCCGGTTCATCTCACCGAGTAATTGTTTGAATCTTTCAAGCATATTCTTACTTTTCTATTCAGAATCATATAAAGACAAAAAGAAGTTAAGAGATAAAATTCATTATCCCTTAACTTCCTCATATTCTTTTATATAAATAAGGTATGGCTTACTTTACGTTGCCCACCTTAATCAAGTACTCAGCAATCTGAACAGCGTTCAGGGCAGCACCCTTACGAATCTGGTCGCCAGTCAACCACAATGTGTTACCATTGTCATCAGCCAGATCCTTGCGGATACGACCTACATATACATCGTCCTTACCGGCACTCTCCAATGGCATTGGATAAACGTAGTTCTGGGCATCATCCTTTACAGTTACGCCTGGAGCAGCCTCCAAAGCCTTGCGGATGTCCTCTACAGCCAATGGCTTCTCTGTCTCGAACCAAACACTCTCTGAGTGAGAACGGAGTGAAGAAACGCGAACGCAGGTAGCACTGGTGCGAACATCAGAGTGCATAATCTTGCGGGTCTCGTTATACATCTTCATCTCCTCCTTGGTGTAATCGTTAGGAGTCATCTTGTCAATCTGTGGAATGACATTATATGCCAACTGATGAGGGAACTTATTGATATGCTCAGTCTTACCAGTCTCAATGATATCCTTATACTGCTGCTCAAGTTCAGCCATGGCAGCAGCACCAGCACCTGAAGCACTCTGGTAAGAAGAGATATGAATCTTCTTGATATGGCTCAAGTTATCGATAGGCTTCAACACTACAACCATCATGATGGTGGTACAGTTAGGGTTGGCGATGATGTTGCGAGGGCGGTTCAGGGCATCCTCAGCATTTACCTCAGGTACAACCAGAGGCACGTCGTCGCACATACGGAATGCGCTAGAGTTATCAATCATCACGGCACCATACTTGGTGATAGTCTCGGCAAACTCCTCTGAAGTGCCGCCACCAGCAGATGTGAAAGCAATATCGACATCTTTAAAGTCATCGTTATGCTGCAAAAGTTTGACCTCATAGTCCTTTCCCTTGAAGTTGTATTTTCGTCCGGCAGAACGCTCAGAACCAAACAACACCAAATCATCCATAGGGAAATTCCTCTCAGCAAGGATACGCAGGAATTCCTGTCCTACTGCGCCACTTGCACCAACAATTGCTACTTTCATAATCGAATCTTTTAATTTATAAAGTTGTTATAAGTGTAAACTGTGGAAGAGAAAGCCTGCCTCCTTATCATCTTCATGATTCCTCATTTTCTGATAGCTTCATGATTTCTCATTCTCTGATAGCCGGAAACTGCTTATTTTCTCAAATCCGCTGCAAAGTTAAGACTTTTTCTACAATATCAAGCATAAATTCCAAAAAAATATTGCTTTTTGCTGCAAATTTATCATTTTTGCTTACTTTTCTGCAAGAATATGCAGAAAATTGGAGAAAAATAGTTGCAAAAAACTTCGGTAGTTCAGTTTTTAATCGTACTTTTGCAACAGAATCATAATCATTAATAAGAGGATAGAAATATGTCAAGACCAATCAAAGAAACGCCCATTCTCTATGGCAAAGCAGCACGTAAATTTGAAGAAGAAATGCAACGTGTTGAAAACATGACCAGAGAGGAAAGAATGGCTAACAGAAAAAAAGTAGAAGAAGGATGTTCTGCATTTCTTAAGACTGTAAAAGTTTGCATTTAAGCGATATGAAGTTACTTTCTAAGGTCATCCCACTAGGCTCGCAAGACCTGCTGACTGCAGTGAGCAGACCTGCTGACTAGGCTCAGCAAACCTGCCGAGCCTAGTGACAACTTTCAAGAAGGTATATCCTTGTACTCCTGAAGATGGTTTCTTTCACTCAAGTAGCCGTATCCGTTCACCTGACGAGACGTATTCTTTCATCCAAAGAGACGTATTCTTTCACTTAAGGAGACGAATCATTCAAGGCACGGAGACACATCCATCAATGTTTCGACTACCATACTTCTATTCCAATAGGTTCTTTACCTGTACGTTCAAGACAGCTATTCCTTACCAAGGTTTCTAGCTTTTCAACCATTTTACGCTTGGTTTCCTTAGAAGCATTCCAACGACGCAACGCTTCTTCTCTTGTTATCTTTGTTGTATTCATTCTTTATTCCTCCTTTTTTTAGTTCAAATTACAATTGCAAAAATACCTCCCGTCAATATTTATAACCAAAATTCATATACCTACAAGTTGTGAATCTAGCGATAAAAACAAGAGGATTGAGAGGCTGGGAATCTCTGTTTTCTGCTCTATATTAAGAACAAGACCTATAGTTGTACGACTATAAAGTTACAGTTGTACGACTATACATGCTATGGTTGTAC